>MDTG01395841.1_pt1 | contig 29874 bp, 34 predicted proteins | sample 811421 | NCBI WGS metagenome assembly MDTG01 (sample SAMN05326645, study PRJNA326480) | marine metagenome | isolation source: seawater | place: Pacific Ocean: South East | collected 2011 | reverse complement strand
CTTGGCGGTCAAGTTCACCCAGACGGTCAGCAAGATCGACAAAATTCTTAGAACTATCGCTTGTGACAGCATCCACGAAATGAGAGTACCTATCAAAATCTACAGCCATAATTTTTAATTCCTATAAAATAATTTTACACCTTACGGCGCATAGTTGTCAAGTGTTCTAACACTTCTTCACGAACCCAGAGGAGTTCATTGAAACAGCCTTGGTTATGAGCACAACCTCTAAGTTGACTGTCTGGTCTTTGTACGGACTCGATGAAGATGTCGAGTGCTCTATTCCATTTAGTATCCTGACACTCATGAGTGTCTACACTACCTTGATCATGCATTAGAATGTAAAGTCTCCAAACTTATGTTTCTTTTCCACACTAACTACTTCTTGTCCAGAATCCATAATATTATTCTGGGCTGATTGTTCTACATCATACAGCCTCATCTTAGATCTGTCAATACCTATCACAAATCTCTTGTTGAGTGTGGGGTCATAGTATCTATTCTTCAACTGCTTGACCATTATTTGATTCTGGGCTTCCAACTCCTCAGTAGAAATGAGAGCGAACATAAGGTCAGCAGTAGCAGGGAGTCCGAAAGACTCTGACGTGTCAGTAAGGTCAACATCGCTAGAACCGAAACCAGCACGAGTAGTTTGAGTAGCACTAACAATTGGTACGTTAAATTCAACGGCAAGTCCTCTCAATTCTTCTGCTATACTTTTAACCATAGTGTATGAGTTTACACCTGAGTTACCTCTAAACCTCTGAGAGGCACATATATTCAAGTAGTCTATGAATATTATATCTGGTCTGAAATTCTTCTTTAGTGCTAGGTCATTTAAGAGTGCTCGAAAGTGACCCGCATGTGCTGAAGCAGTCGGGTATTCTTTTACTATCAATTTACCTTGTGTCTTCTGAGAGAGGTTAGTGATCCTCGTCTCAAACATTTGCTTAGGTAACTGTGCTAGTTGTTGGATGTCGATGTTGAGGAGGTTTGCATCAACTCGTTCAGCAATGCGCTCTTCCGCCATTTCCATTGTAATGTATAGAACGTTCCGTCCTTGCAACAACACGGAGCTAGCGACGTGGCACATGAATAAGCTTTTTCCGACACCCGTACCAGCAAGCGCGATGTTAAGAGTCTTATTAGGTAAGCCACCTTTGGTAATTTTGTTAAAAAATTCGATATCGAAGGGTACCTTCGACTCGACCTTGTGGTAACTCTCATACCTTTCTTCATAATCGTCAATGTAATCGTGGCCAATGTGATTATCAAACGACACACCAAGTGCCTCCGATAGGATACTAGGTATCGCATCGGGGGTTTTCTTTTCATCAGAACCATCGGCAATCTTAATACTCTCCATGAGAGCAAGATAGATCGCACGTTCCTGGCACCACTTTTCAGTAGTGTCAAGGAGCCAATCTAACTCGGTTGCCTCCTTGTCTAAGGATTGAATGCTTGTAGTAATCTGCTTGAACTGATCATCACTAAGTGTAGAGATTTGCCCTACTTCAATGGTAAGAGCTTCAACTGTAGGAACAGCAGAATACTTTACGAAGTATTTATTAATGAGATCAAACAGAACTCTGTCTGTAAAGTCCTGGAAATACTCTTGCTTTACGAATGGAAGTACCCTTCTAGGATACTCCTCCGTCAACAATAAGTTTTTCAGGATCAAACTCTCCACCTTCATAGACTTCCTCGGTGATCAAAAAATTAAATGATATAGTAGACCTCAGTTTAGAGGACTTGTTCATGGGAGCAGAGTGCTCTAACCATGCGGGGAAGATAATTAAATCACCTTCAGTTACCCAAGGTATTATAGTATTCTGTTCCTCACCTTGGCAAGCCAATAATGTCTCGTTAGGGTGATAGAACTGAGTACCCTTGTGTTCATTGGGATCAAAGTGTACATAATATACACCAGACCACTGACCAGGAGCATGTATATGCTTATCCTGCCAGTTGGTACGATCATAACAGTTCAACCAGAGGTCAGTGAGTAAAAGATTACCAGGTATTCTTGCCTCATCTTGGAACTCATCAAAGACATGACCAAACTCCTCCATACATTCTACAATAGGAAACATCTTAGTGCCAAATGTAGTAAAGAGATTGCAGTTCCACCCTTCAGGTGTACTGGTCTCTAGTTTGTGTTCCTCATAATACTGTTCAACCCTCTCCTTAATAGGAGCATGATCTTCTATATGATATCTGAATATCTTAGTAGGAAATATATCAACCTTCACCGTGACCTCCGTATCTAAATTCCTCACCAGCAGCCCAGTCTAACTTCTCCATCACTTCGGACGTGAAGTATTTTTCGGGATCTTTAAGCATAGCAGAAGGATAAACGGAGCTATCGCCGACAACAATGCGGTTGCCTTTACGAGTGAAAACTCCGTACTTCTCACCAAGTTCCAAGAGTCCATAGTATTTGTCAAGTCCTCGCTTGTCATAAAATAAACGAATAGAAACTTGAGCATTCTCTTTAGACAATCGTGACTTAGCAGTCTTAGCTTTAATAATGTTGCCTACCACTTCCTTACCATCCTTCTCCTTAGACTTGGATAGGTATATTATAGTAGAAGCAGCGTACTTAAGTCCACTACCACCGCCCATTTCTTTGGTTGGCACATAGGCACCGACCACATCATATGTGTGATTCGTGACAAGCATAGGGACATTTGCTTTACCTAACTTCAAGGTGAGTACTCGGAAGATCGCTTTGACCACCTGTGCTCTAGTCATATCCCTAGTGTCCTTACCCTCTGCTGAGTCTGCTAGTTCCTTAGAGGTGGACAACATACCCAGAGAATCTAAAACAAACATTAAGGGTTGTCTCTTCTCTTTGGGTTGTTCTAAATATTTGTCTAAGATTTGTATTGCTTGTGTTCTAAACTCCTGTACTGTAGTCACAGGTACTAGGATCATCCTACTGGTATCAACCTCACGTTCCTCCATCATCTGTTTAGAGATGGCAGACTCTGACTCGAAGTATACTACTCCAGCATTCTTATTCTGCTTAAGGAAGTTCTCAACTATTCCAAGACAGAAGAAGGTCTTTCCTGTAGAGGATTCACCAGCGATGGCGGTAATTTTATTGGCGGGGATACCACTGTTAATAGACCCACTAACAAGAGCGTTAAAAATATAACTCCCAGTATCCACATACCCTCCGATGTCTCCGACTGATCCGTCTGAGAGGAGTCCTGCGTAGTCGTTACCTATTTCTTTAACGACATCCTTTAAAAAACTCATGTAAATAAAAATTCAAGTGTTGATGTCTTCTCTGTCTCCCATCCTATCACGTTAGTGATGATCTGTAAAGGGTCGAGGAAACTTTTCTGGAACTGTGCCTTACGATCTATACAACGTTCAAGTTCCAACTCCCTAGGAAATGTATTCAAAAATGATATGACATTCTCTCTAGTGTAGTTCTTATTATCCTTCTGCTTCAAGAACAAATACTTTATCTTCTCACCCTCTTGTACTAAGGGGTATTTGTGTTCGAGTTTTTTCTTAGCGACATAAAAATTATATAAGAGAGTTCCACGAACATGTAACGGGCATCCCTTTGAATACACGTCTGTTGTTGATTTGTATTTCTTGATTCCATTGACCGACCTAGGAAATGCAATGTCTTCAGGCGGTAACGAATAGAACTCATCCTTGAATCTATCTATAAAGGTTACCAACTCGTCCTGCTCACCTGACATCATGATGTCAAGAGCATCTTTAATCGCTGTCCTACATGGTGATGGTGTTGATGACTTGACTGCCTCAATACCCATCATCTTAAGCTTAGGTTTATTATACCTAACACCTTCACTGTCCCAGACATTCAAGATGTATCTCTTCTTCGCAGTCCAGATACCCCTAGCAGCAATGTTCTCCCTCTTCATGGACATCTTCTGGTCATAGGCATTTACATAGTCTGCTAGTTCCTTATACGACCTATCAATGAATGGTTCGATCTTCTCCTGACATGCCTTGTCGAGGAAGTTGACGATCTTCTCCTGTGATACTTCTTTATCACCAAAAACTGTAGATACCAAGCGGTCCAAATTAAGGTAAATACTATCGGTATCACTTGCGATGACATAATCTTCTCCCTCTGTATTCAATAACTTATTAAGGTACTCATTCATCTTATTCTCTATCCATCTGATAGAGACCTGACCTGATAGAGTAATCGCCTCAGCATTAGCAAGGTTATAATATCTAAAGTACTGGTTACCAATGGCACCATAAGCAGAGTTCAGTTGGATCTTACGAGCCATCTGAATGTTATTGTACTTACTAATCTGCTTCTCTAATTTCTTACTAGGATTCTTTTCATACTCCTGCTTTGCCATAAGCATGAGCTTCTTACTCTGTACACGTTCATCGTATATCTTCTGCATTATCTTAGGCAGAAATCCTCTTATGTCCTTACGATACTGTGCTCCATTAGCACACGTAGAGTACTCAGGATTAATAGGACACTCTTGGTTTAGGATCCTTTCAACATTTGCGCTGGCATGTCGAGTCTCCCTGAGGGTTTCTGGACTGATATTGTACTGCATAATAAGATGAGGGTACAAGCTATTAAGGTCAAAACTGACCACCCAATCATAGCGTCCTGGTTTCGGTTCCTTGACATAAGCCCCTGCGTACTGTTGATTCTTATCTGATCTTTTTGTTGGTGGAACTACGATGTTCCTCCTACCTAGGAAATTATATATGAGTGTGTCCCACATACGAACCTGATAGTAAACATCCTTCATATTAACCTTAGCATCATACGCTAAAGCAATAGCAAGTTCTACCAGTTTCATCTTGTCTTCTAGTTGAGAGACAAGTTCAACGTCCTTGATGTTGTAGTCAATAAACTTCTGCCAGTCCTTAGTATAGAACTCCTTAAAGTTCTCGAACTCACTGTGATCCAACTTCTGTTGTCCCAGTTCTACAAAAGCAATATGATCTAACCTGTATGATTCCTGATTAGTATAAGTGAACTTCTTATACAAGTCAAGGTAGTCCAGCACATTGATACCATACATGTTGTATATGATCTGCTGACGACCCTTTATCTCCATCTCCTCTCGGTGTACTATACCCCAAGGAGACATCATCCTCATCTCTTTGTTACCAAAGAGTCTCTCCATACGTCCACAGATATATGGTACGTCATATAGTTCTACATTCCAACCAGTAAGAACATCTGGGAAATCAGTTTGCCAGTAAGCAAGAAAGCTGCGTAGCAAATGTTCTTCACCGTCGCACAAAATGAACTCAACGTCCTCACGATCTGTCTTATAATCCCTCGTCCCCCATACTTTAAGCTTACGGCTAGCATAGTCCTGTACTGTGATCGATAGTAATGGTTCCGCACATTCACGTACGTTAGGAAAGCCATTCTCACATGCAACCTCAATATCGAGCGACGTAATCTTAAGTGCTTTAAGATCGTAATCCACCTCATCTTTAAACTCCGACGAGATGTATTGATATAGGAACCTATCATATCCATGAACCTCAAATCCATCTACATCCTTATATTTGTCTCTAAATTCACGTGCCTCCTTAACAGTATTGAATTGTATAGGCTTGGCAAATCTACCGTCCAAGGTTTTATACTTGGTCTCGGTATTGCTAACCACATACAGGGTAGGTGAGAACTTAAACTTCCTCTGGATACGTTGTCCGTACTCGTATCCCAAATAGAGGAGATCGTTCCCGACTAATTGAACATTGGTGTAGAAACTCATTCAGTACAAGTCTTATACTTCTTAAGGAGTTCATCCTTTGGTTCTAAGATTGTAGCAATAGTATCAGAATAAATCAACACGTCATCGTCCACTGTGTGAAGTGGCCACGGTTCTAGTGTACCATCCTCCCTCACCATAAACGGTTTTAAAAGGTGAGCAGCAGGTTCTTCCTCAAGTGTCTCTATCTGGCTGATCAGGTACGTTCCCGCCTTCAGTAGTATCAGTTGTGTCTCCATCATCCATCTCTTGTAGTAATTTATCTGCTTCTTCAAACATGTCATCAAGATCCTGCTCCTCATAACTGAGATTGAATCTCTCCTCATGCTTCTTGAAATTCTCTTCGTACCTAGCCTCGTCTATAGCAGAAATATACTGGGCATTAATAGCATCCAGTGGTTCATATACTGTGACCACATGACTGCCTGGTAAAAAGAAGTCCTTGTCTTTGCTCAAGGGAGCCCAAGGAAACCACTCCAACTGATACCCTTTATCACCACCAGCAGTGCTGACAATATCAAGTCGAAATGGTTTATGCATATGATACCCAAGAGGTTTCTCAGTCTCAGGCTCAATTATTTCTTTAACCTCAGCGATGACTTCCTCACCTGTCCTAAGCATTAATAATTTTATACTCATACTACCGTTCCATCAGGAGATATGATCTCAGGAATAGTAGTTGCTACTGGTGCTCCTTGATCACCTTGCTTCTTACGTACGTTACTTAAGTATGTGTGAAGTAAACTAGGTGCTGGTTCCATTATAGAAACAACATAGTCTGGTTGGATAGCAATCCTTGTGTCAATGGTGAAAGGATTCCAAGGTGTGTACCTTATCTTAATCTCCTGATCCTCAAAGGTTTCTGGATCAGTCACCTGTGATGGTTGCTCTGAGATCTCTACCTTATAAGGGACAGTCATCAAGTATGCCTGTCTGTCACCAGAGTCTTTATCAACTGCTTCCTGTAAGTCACAGATGACAGTATCACCATCTCGTGTCAGAAGTAACTTAATTCTTGATTCGTCAATCATGGCGTAGTTCTTTGTACTAACATTATAGAGGGGAGCTAACATAATGTCAAGCTCCCCACATCGTTACGTTATTTATGACACGGGTAGTGCCGCAGTTACATCATAAGTGATTCGCTTCTGATGATCTGGTACCACTTTTTCCAGATTAATTTTCAGAAGTCCATCTGTGAACGTAACACCTGCGACTCTTACATCGTCACCCAACTGCCATGTTGTCTTGAAGGATCGTTGGGACAATCCTCTATGAACATATGTTCTCTCAAGATCTTTGTCCTTAATCTTTGAGGCAACTGTGAGAACGTTCTGTTCAGTAGTAACTTCGATCTGGTCTCTCTTAAAGCCAGCAAGTGCGACTTCAATGTCGAAGTTAGTAGAGTCATTCTTTATAATATTGTAAGGGGGATAGCTTGTACTGTGACCATGATAGGACTCAAGTCTGTCGAATAGGGTTTCTAATCCTACTCCAAACGGTGAGTAATCGAATCCAGCCAATGCTGATGCTCTGTTAGGCATGATAGTAGCTCCTTTAATAAGCGAGTTTGTGTTGTGTGGACCCTTTCGGCATCCATAACTAATTATAACACGACATTAAAAAAGAGGGGTGTTGAAACCCCTCTCTATCACTACGGTTTTTACGCCTTCTTCTTACCAATGTTGTACTTAGACTCTAGAGTCCATCCACCCTTGTCCTTATAAGACAAGACTTTAATCTGACTCAAGGGAGCAACATCAACAACATCATCTGAATTGTTTATACTTACTAATCCCCAGTCACTAAGTAACTGAATAATTCTGTTCCTTCTTTGAACATCATTAAGAGAAAGGTTCGCAGACTTACCATCCAGTGCGAACAGTTCTTTAAAATGTACAATGTAATATCTTCCCTGCTTATGCAGGATGTGGCATGACTGATATAGTTTCTTTTCCTTTCTAGAAGCTACACCAATACGTGTTAGTGTTTCCCTTACCTTAAGAAAATCATCTGGTTCACTTAAAGTCACCTCTACCATCTGGTCAGGAGTCCATTTAACTTCCTGTTCAGTGAAAGATGTTGTCATCTCCTTCCTCCCGTGTCATGCTTTTGCCTAATAAAGTCTAGTTGGGTTTTGGTAAGAAGTTTAAGTGCGATCTTTGCTTTTTCATTACTATAACCATAATGCTTTTTAACAAGATCCAGATCTTCGATCTGTTCCTTCTTCAACCAAGGTGTGAAACGCTTACGTTTCCTCAAAGTATTTAGCAAGAAGTCATATTGAAGACGGTTAGGCAAGTGTGCTGCCTTGTTCATCTCGTTTGCATATAAGATACTATCAACATGACCAGACAGACATCGATTAACGACGTAACTAGGATAAGACTTGATGCGATCAGGATCCTCAAGATATAGATGTTTCTTAGTGTTGTTAATGGAAGCAAGGATGTCAGATAATTCACTGCTCATAATATAGGTGGGGATTCAAAATCATAACTGTGGTCTGGTGTGATATTCATAGAGAGTATCAGTCTCCTCCCAGTAGTATAGTTAGGTTCAGTCTTATGACGCAACCAACCAGGGAAAAATATCACATCACCTTGAGATACATTAATACGTCTCCAAGGTTCTACATTCATAGGTTCTGATGCTCTGATCTCTGTAAGAGGATCTCTTATGAGTAGTTCACCTGAACCTTCTGGTTTTAATATGTATGCTGTAGCTACAACACAAGGACCGTGCTGATGTTCGTCAGTCCAGTCCCCTTCATAGTGTTCATTATACCATGAGTTAGATATAAAGAAAGGATAGTTATCATACTTCCATGCTTGTTTAAGGTACATCATCTTCTCTCTAAGATAATTGATGTACGTATGATTACCATCATTATTGTGGGGGAAGTGATGACCTGGTACACCCACTAGATTGGCAGTAGATCTACCACCATGTTCTATGCTGGTCTGTACTTGATACTGATCAACCAACCCAAAGAGTTGGTCAGCAATTTTAACCTGCTCATCAGTATTAAAGTCAAACCTATCCCTATAAACATAAGGATAGGATACTCCAACCTGCTTCATGTAATTATTCTCCGAGGACCATTAACACCAGTACCATGCTGATTGATCTCATAGATGGCAACAGAGCCACTGTTCAGAGTGACATGTACCTCATCACCATTGATGAGAGCCTGTGTACATCCAGTACCAAAGACCTGAAGGATCCCTCTCCTTGTATGATACAAAGAGCAACGTCCGTTCTTGACTCTGACTCCTAAGCTTCCTTCTGACATGTGTAGTTCGTTAGTAAAAGTTCACGTCTGGCCTTCTGATCCTTCATGTAGTCACCAGTAGAGCGCATCGTGTACGTATGATCCCAATCATACATGCTCCACTCCCAAAAACGATCACGAATCTCAGTATTGTCATTATATGAAATCATTACGTTCCCAATTGTATCATCCATTACATTTGCGAACCTCTCATGGTCAAAACCCTTATGTAACTTACCCTTCTCTCCATAGAGAAAGTCTTTAATGCTGTAAGGTGGGTCAACATATATGAATGTACTGTACTCACACGTAAGCTTAACACTATGCCCTGTACAGTCTGCTACAAGGTCAGCATAGTCTAAGCAAGTGATCTTCCAGTCCTTAATAATCTCACTGTAACCAGGGAGTTTATCTATCCCTCTCATAGTCCAGTTATTATTAGATGCTTGAGGTGAAAATGATGAGGACTCAGTAAGACCACTGAATGAACACTTGTTTACAATATAAAAAGCAACTGCTCTGTCAATGTCATCACCCTCAAGAAGATTCCCTTTACTCTCATTAAATAAACCTCTTGCTTTCTCTGGTGAATCATATTCTCCCTTAAGATCTGCTAAGTCTGATGATAATGTTTCTCCATGATCTCTCAACTGGATCCAGAAGTTCACCAGTGGTTCATACAGATCATTAACCCAGACAGGTATACCAGGGTACTGTTTGGTAATGGCTATTGCCATACTACCACCACCTAAGAATGGTTCTCTGAACTCAGAGATATCTTTAGGTAAGAACTCAAATAATTTAGGAACTGCTCTTGACTTACCACCTGGGTAACGAAGAGGAGTTTTCAAAGCTTTGCTCATGTCAAATGTATGTTGCTACTAGGACAATACGGCGATCCCCTGGTGCGGGTGGTTCCATATTATGTAGACCTCTGAACTCTATTATATCATCCTCAGAGGGTGAATGTACACCCCTCACGTCACCACTATACACACTGGTACAACCCTGTTGGAAACTGCTAAGATATATTAACAGGTTATGGTGAGGGAAGTCATGGTCTCTATGGATAGGTGAAGATGTACCACCAGTATAGTGTGTACAGTTCACATTGATCCTTAAGACTGCCTTAACATCCATTTCATTATGATCGAAGATCTCTTTAAGAACTTCATTAGAATGTAAAAGGTATTCTGATTGTTGAGTAGGCATAAACATACCATCAAAGCCTGGTCGGGCTAAGATGGTATGACCATAATAGGATGGTGTTGCCTCATCACCTTCAAAATAATTCCAAGAGAAACTAGGTGATAGTATATTAGACTTGAACCTCTGGTAAACTTGGGTACAAGGATTGTTTAGAATATTAATCAAGCCCATTTCATTTAAAATTACACTCCACCATTATTTCTGTGAGTGCTGCGAGTAAGTTAATCTCCTGATCTGCCACAAAAGCAATCTGATATTGGTACTTGGCAATGACAAGTACAGCAGAAGGGATACTGCTAGGCTCCAAGTGAGTGTATAAAGCATCGTATAGTGATCTAAGTATCATGTTAGGGTCATTGTCTAGATTGTCAACTAACCACTTACGTACATTACCATAGTCCTTTCTCTTAAGAAAGTCAACTAGAGCATCCACGTTAGCGTTACCTACGTTAGCAAGTATACCATTATCAATGGTACCACTTACTGAGTATCGCTGACATTCATTAAGTACTCGTCTCCAATCTGGGAAATATCGTTGAATAAGTTCTGCGACGACCCTCTTATCAAAACTAATCCCTTCTCCGTCCAAGATGTTGTTAAGTCTGTTGAAGAAACTAGCAGCGATCTGTTGCTTCTCATTTTTATCAATGGCAAAGTCGATACATGAACATCTGGAATGTAGGGGCTCAATTATTTTATTCTTGAAGTTACACGTGAAGATGAACCTACAGTTTTTGTGAAACTCTTCCACGAACGCACGTAATAATAACTGAACGTCGTGGGTTGTGTTGTCTGCCTCATCGATGATGATGACTTTGTGAGCAGAGCTGCCCAATAAGGAAACAGTTGATGCAAAGTTTTTGGCTTGGGATCTGACTGTATCCAGAAACCGTCCTTCGTCCGAACCATTAATGACATAGTAATCTACTCCGATCTCTTTACATAATGCCTTGGCTACCGTGGTCTTACCTATGCCAGCAGTACCAGATAATAATAGATTAGGGATCTCACCCTTCTGTACAAATTCTTTGAAGGTATCCTTGATACGTTTAGGTAGGATACAATCATCAATCTTCTGAGGTCGATACTTCTCGACCCATAAGAAATCACTCATGATAAAACTGTGTTAATAAGAATCCGAGTCTGGTGGTCGGAAGGAGAATATCCAGTATGGACATAACTCCCATCAAATAATACCATACGACCTGGCTTAGGTGCAATGGTTGTCTTAATTTTCATGTCAGTAGGGTAAGACTCTGCCCACTCCTGCTGATGGTCATAGATAACGGTGTCTCCATCGGTCTCATTTAGGTATACTATAGAGGCAATGTGAGGTGTGTCAATATCTATATGTGGTGGATGTAAATAGTGGTCATGTAAGACAGTCATGTCCAATCTACACCGTAAAATATGCTCCGCATGGGCATAATCCTTCAACTGATAAATCAGGGGTGCTACAAGCGTTGCTAGGGGCGACTGATCGAACTGATCGGGTTGCCATGGTGGTACAATTCCAACAGAGAATCCAAAGTCTTCCACCTTGTCTGTAGCATAGGTAGATAAAGATTGTGATGACTGTATAAACCAAGGACATTTCTCTCCTATGGAATCTTGTAATGCCCTCAGGTATGAGGGCGATACAAAGTCATCAACTATTTCAATATCAATCTTCTTCATAAGATGAATCAGGTTCTAGTGCTATAAGATAGGTAACGTTATCGGAACTAATCCAACGACTAACACCAGACTTACTAACCTCTACATGATATCCAGTAACAATTGCTTGTGACTGTTCAATCTTACTGATATTCTCAGACTTAAGATTGAATTGGAACTTAGCATCAGTCTCACCTACATCAATAGAATAGGTATTAGATGAAGCATTCTCACGATCAGCAACAACCACCTGTATAGTACCATCATTACTAATGATAGAGAAATCATCTATGTTACCATAGATGGATAGAGCCTGACTCAATGATCTGATCTGACCAATAGAGATATCAAACTCACAATCTACACTAGGAAGTTCTGGTAACTTCTCAGGTGGTGTGACCACGATTGAAGGATCAGCAAAGAAATACTTTGCTTCAGTATTCCTTCCCTTAATAGTGACAAAGGATTCGTTTTCAAATTCTAAGTCAATATTCATGTCCTCAGATAGAGAACATATCTTAAGGAACTCATCCAAATCATAGATGGCAAAATCCCTAGGAAATGTTTCCTCAACCTCTGTACTTGCTAGTACATTCTTCTGAATAGACAGTGTAGATAACTGACTACCTTGCTTGATCCGTATAGATCTGTTAATTGATGTAAGATTTCTCAGAACCTTATACGTACGATCAGAAAGTTTCATAGGGTGTAGTGTCTTCACGATTGTCTTTGTTAATAAAATGATGTAATAGAACGCAGTAATGAATTGCCTTTAAAATGTCGTGTGATGGACGACCTTTCTTGTCATATCTTGACAAGTATTTGATCGCATTACTTCGACAAAAAGCAGGGGCATCACCAGTTGCTTCGATGAGATCAAGGGTCTGTATGTTAGTCCCTTCACTGGTGTAATGTCCCTTGTAAGTGCTGGAGATATACTCTCCTGCCTTCTTAAGGATCTCATCCTCATCATACTTACAGCGGATGGACTGATTGTCCATCCCTGCTTCTGGTGTACTCTTTTCCATACTTTCTAATGATTCCTGGAGCATACCCCACGCATTTGTTTGGTTATCCTTACTCATTATAGGCTTGATCCTCCACTTTGTCAAATTCTACATCAGCATCCACTTTGTCATACAACTCTTGGAATGCTCTACTGGTCTCTTCATCGAAACGAGAGATACAGGTGGCAATTGCCTTTGCCTTATCACCAAAGATTTGGTAGGCACGGGCTATGTGAACAAGACGACGTGTACTAATGACCTCATCGATGCCACCATCCTTGAACGTTTTACGGATGATGTCTGCCCAGTCACATAAGTTCTTGACATAACCCTCATCATCACAATGATAACCAAGTATCCTTGCTTCAGTAACTGGACTAGGATACTCTTGCTCAAAGGTTAATGGGAATCTCTCAAGGAATGCTTCATTAAGTACATTAGTACCAACGAATCTACCATCCTCGGATCCTTTACCCTTAGTGTTAGCAGTGGCAACTACAGTGAATCCATTAGTAGGTTTCACGTAGCGTCCTATCTTCTTAAGGAAGACACCTTTACCCTCTAAGACACTCTGTAAGCAGAGAATCTTATTAGATGCTAAGTCCACCTCATCTAAGAGAAGAACAGCACCACGCTCTAGTGCCTCTATCACAGGACCATTATGCCAAACAGTGTTCCCATCAACAAGACGGAACCCACCAATAAGATCATCCTCATCAGTTTCAATAGTAATGTTAACACGGATCAATTCTCTATTCAAGGCAGCGCAAGCTTGCTCTACTGAATAAGACTTACCGTTACCTGATAGACCAGTGATGAATACTGGGTAGAAGGTCTTGGATTTAATGACCTTCTTAAGATCAGAGAAGTTACCAAAAGGTACGAACTCTTCGTCCTTGAATGGTACTAGGTTCTGATCAACTCTCTCTACTGTAGCAGGAGATTTCGTAAGTGTCTTTTCTAATGCTTCACGTACTGTAAGATTCCATTGACCACGTTTGCCCTCTACTTTATACTTACGTAATTGTTTAGCAAGGGTAGGATAGGTCAATCCTTGAGCAGCACAGTACTCACGTACTTGTGCGGCATCGATACTGTCCCCATACTGAGAACGAAGTTCGGATGCTCTGTCGAGTTTCTTAGCCATTGGGGTTTGTTTCGTATGTACTTACAATACAGTACCAAGAGGGTATTGTAAGCCACTTAGGGACACTTATTTGATCGTCACAGTCGATCCAGCATAAGTTCCTATGGTTCCTCGGATGAAAACGTCAAAGGCAACACACCAACGTACGTTCCCTGACTCGTTTTTCTCCACGTTATGTATAAGTTGTGAAGGAAATATTAAGATTTGTCCATTGGTAGGGTGGCACCTCCACGACTGCATGGTGAACTTGTTAAACATATGTACATCAGGTGCTAGCGTAGGCATGAAACAGTTAGGATGTAACTGTCCCTTCTCCATAACCACATCACCACTCTTCTCAAACACATCAAGATAATATATCCCTGAGAATATACTATTCATATGACAGTGATTCTGTGCCCAGTCACCAGGTAGGTGCTGAACACCCCATCCTCTAAGTAAATCTAGGTACACATGAGCAGAAACATTCAACTGACCATAAGCAAAATACTTAACAGCATTTTTAATCTCATGGTACAGTGATCTGAGTTCATCATACTCCCATATATTCCTATTGTTAGAAATATAACCATTATCTGTGGCAGTACGATCATAGTCTAATGTCTTAACAAAATCAAGCCACTCTTTCTGTACTGGGATGTGACTCTCCAGTACAGGGGTGGGAAATAATTGATGTACCTGAGGTTTCATGCTATCAATGCTATAAATTCATTCAATATTCTCTTACTTGATTTCTTATTCTTAAGAGACTTCTTAAATGCTCTAGTAATATCACCCTTCTTAGCATCTTCTTTCACTTCAAACTCATTCTTAGTCTCATCGAATGTATTACTATGGATATAGAGTGATCTAGTGTAAGCAGAAGTCTGATCAATGTATGATCTATGCTTTTTCCACTCAACCTGAGACTTCTGTCTGTCTTCCCATGTTTGCTTAGTCTGTACTCTACTCCAGTCATTACCACTAATTAAACGTATGCTAATGATTGATGCTTGAGGGAAGTTATCACGTAGATTCTGTACCCATGGTGATGAATCGCCATAGTAACACTGTCTGTGATTGAATGCTGGATAGATTCTACCTATCTTACGATCACGTAATTGACATCCATGTATATCTCTAGGGAATAATCTATCATCTGATTTTATTCCTAAAGATTCTATGTCCCATGAGTGTCTAGCATCACCCCATCTTTGTATACCACTACCTTCTCCATCAGTTAGGTTGATAACATGTACCTTCTCAACCTTATTAGTATTCTGAAACTGAGGGATGATCTGCTTCATAGCAATGATCGCTTCATTGAGAGGTGTACCAGAGAGATAAAGTCTGTTAGGTATTCCATAACGTGAATGGTGACGAATCGCATGTGACATTCTGAATAGATTTCTACATGCTCTATCGATATCCTTAGTCTTTGCTTTACTTGTTATCAAGTTAAGTAAATTAAACCCTGCTATTCTGATATCACCTTCCTTTTTAGGGTTCTTATACCAGCAATTCTCACCATGTTCCCACTCATTAGTAAAAGCATAGACTTCAAAAGGAATCTTAACTTTACGACAGAATGCTACGAGGTTAAGTAACTGCTTTACAGTGTCATGTAAGATCATCTGCATCGATCCAGACCAGTCTAAATTAAATATTAGACCATGGTTCTTACCATCAGCAGTAATTCTTATCTTCCTGAAAATATCGTCATTATATTTGTAAGTGTGAAGCTTCGTTGTATCGAGAACCCCAGTGCGACTAACAGAACTACGAGCATGACTCGAAGCTGCCTTGCGACACTCAAACTCTTTGACCAAATAGTTGACTTCACGGTTTGAATTAATTTTGTACTGACTATATGCTTCATTGACTCGATCAAATGTATCTGGATTAGAAAAGAACTCTTTCCAATAATTTTCTAAGCACTTATGAACCTCTTCACTACTAGCAATTATCTGTTTAAGATCTAACTCTGGAATCTGTACATAATTTATGACAGGAGCAGAAGAATCAACAAGTTCTTGGATAGATTCAGACAAAGTGGAATCTGTTTTTGCTTCCAAGTCTTCTTCATGACCGTGACCACCACGTTGGGCACTTGAATCAGCAGCACCTTCATCATGGTTAAGATCTTGACTCTCTGATTCAGTTTTAGAACCGTCCTGATCCCCTTCTTCTGTAGTTTCTGTATTAGATTCGTCCGATGACTGTTGGGTAGGCGGTACTTCATCCGATTGCAAGTCACCGTTAGGCTCTTGGGAATCGGTAGGAGTCTGAGAAGGTTGATTCTCCCTCTGCTTCCTGTCATATGTATACAAATCCTTAGCATACTGAAGGACTTCTTCAAATGTTTCTAGATCCCATCCAGTAAGTTTATAAGTCTCCTCTTCTTCAGTGAAAGGTACATCAATAAAGTGACCAATCTTGAAGAAAATATTAAGACGATCAGCAAGTGAGAATTTATTAAGATCCTGACCCTCTAACTGGAAGAAGTCTTCAGCAGCGAACTTCTCATAACCTTTACGGAAGGTCTTAGGTAGTCCAGCGTACCTACGCTTCATTAATTTTTCAATTCTTATATCTTCAGCAACATTCACATAGGACTGAGGTACAGAACCAACGTGATCCCATGTATTAGGGGTGTATAAAGCATGTCCAACCTCATGTGCGATGAGCATATCCAACACTTCATTGGATGCTTTCTCCCACAATGGTAGGGTGAGGACTCTACGCTCTACATCAAACTGTGCTGTCTCTACCTGACGGTGCTCTACGATCAGATCTTCCTGAGCAAGCAGTTTAGCAAGTTGTCCTTTGACTTCAAGCATGTGTTTCCTCGTGTATGTACATACAATAATACCCCTTCCGTTCGGATGGGGCATTTAGTAGACACTTTATGAACTGGTTCCTAGCTTTCTTCGCTTGACGCAGTGCTTGTGGCTTTAGGTGGCGTTTCTTTTCCTTTTTGGAATGATGCTGCCAATTGGGAACTTTCATGGAGCTTCTCCAGTGCTTGCTTTAACTCAGGGGTCTCCTCCCACGACCATTCCTGGTTGTGCTGAGGGTTCTTTTTAGTGATTGTATGGGTTCTAATCATAATATGGGATACGCAAGGTGATTTTATTTATATGCCACTTTCTTCAGTGGTCACTGAGAAGTTCTGTTTCTTCTCTACTCTAAGGATCCTCTCGAACTTGTCCTGAAGGACATCAGGTTTGTGAGATATGATGAATACATTTGTACTATCATTAAATGCTCTCAGGATTTTCATGAAATCATAGGTACCTGCTATGTCAAGGGAACTGTCAAAGATCTCGTCCAGTATCAACAGGTTAGTATTGGCACTGTTCTTCATCTTAGCTATAGTTCTCCATGTAAACAGTAGGGCAAGGTCGATCCTCATCTTCTCACCCTCTGAGAATGAAGCATAGCAGAACTCATCTCTGAACCTAGACTTAATGGTCTCTTCAAACCCCTCATCTAGTTCAAAGGATACGTAGAAATCAAGGTCATTGAGGTACTTATTGATCATCTTGTTCATGATCGGTAGATACTTCTTAATGATCTGACTCTTGATACCTGTGTCTCTAAGGAGTTGAGAAGCAACATCGAAGTTATCTCTCTTCTTCCTAGCCACAGACATAGTTTCCTCTGCTTCTAGTCCCTCTTTTGCTAGTTCCCTAAGGTTCTTCTGCTCTCTCTTAAGGTTGCCTGTACCTTGACAAGCAATCTCCTGTTCGATTTTCTTAATGGACTTCCTCTTCCATCCAATCTCTCTATTATTAGTGGTTATCTGGGTGTGTAGTTCCCTTATCTGCTTGAGTACATCCCTTTTCTTGTCGAGTATACCAGTAATGGCCTCTATTTCTTTCTTGACTTGGGTTGTTCCCTCTGTAAGTTCTTGAAGCTGTGTGCTAATGCTTCCTTTCTTATCTGACCGTAGGCTATCAGGGATTCCTTGCCTGCAAGTTGGACAATGATCATGCTCATCAAAGAATGTCAACTCCTTATTTAGTCTATCTACTTTATCTTCAAACTTAGCTTCAAAGAGATGGAACTCACTTAACTTCTTATCAACATCACCGAACTCATCAACCTCTTTCTCTAAAGATGAGACACTCTCAGATCCAGATTGGATTAATTGTTCAAGACTGAGAATATCTGTCTCTAAAGATTCGATGTCAGACCTCTTGACTTCCTGATTAGACTTGGTTTGCTGCTTAATGTCAGCAATAAATCTCTTCTGGATGTCAACCTTTTCCTTTATAAGGTCAAGGGTGTACTGATGTTTGGTAAGTGAGTCCTTAACTCCCTTTGCCCTCTCCTTTAGTAGGGTATTCATCGTAGAGAAGATCTTAATATCAAGGAGATCCTCAATAACTTCTCTACGATTGGGGGCAGTCAACTGCATAAACGGAACAAAGGTGCTACTACCTAGTATCACCACCTGTGTAAAAGACTTATAGTTAAGCTTCAATACAGACTGTTCCAACCAGGTTTGTTGGTCCCTTTGGTTGGACTCTTGATTTAGTACCGTACCATCTCTAGTGATCTCAAAGACATTAGGTTTTATTCCACGCTTGATAGACCAGTCGGTAGAACCGATTGAAAAATCAACCATAACAACAGTATCCTTCTCGTTGACAGCATTGATCAACTGAGACTTTGATATCTTACGAAACGGTTTGTTGAACAGGACAAAGCATATAGCATCTAGCATCGTGCTCTTCCCTGCCCCATTAGAACCGACAACAAGTGTCGATGGAGAACCATTCAAGTCAATTTCAGTGTAAGAGTTACCAGCAGAAAGGAAATTCTTCCATCTGATAGTCTTGAATATAATCATGATTTAGACAAATTAAAAATCAGGAGGGATTACAATCTGATCTGGAGTGATCACAAAGTATGGGTGATTGCGCTCTATACAAGCACCAATCGCTTCTCTCTCGCTCACTTCTACCACACTCATGAGTGGGTAGTCGTCGGCCTCTAATAAACCAGCATAGCGCATTGCGTCGTCTTTGTCAACAAAAAGGTAAAGTGTCTTCCCAGTCTCTTCTTCTACTGAGTAGGCACCCTCATCTTCTTTACCTTTTAATGCTAGGACAAACACTAGACTTGCTCCAACGCTTCTACATATAATGATTTTAGAAGGGTCTTGATACCATCCTTGTCTTGGTAATCCATACCGTCAACATAGTTCTCAAGAATTGTTAGGGTATCCTCCTTCTCTATATCTAGGCTATCGTCTAATTCTGAATCAAGTGAGGAATCCTCTACCACCTTGATCTCATGCACCCCGTGCACGTATAACTGACTGATAAAATATTCAAACTTAGCAGAGTCTGTCTTATTTTCTACGATAACCTTAACAACCTTACCTGCGTACTCTTTAGGATCAGGTAGCTTCCTCTCATCATAGAACACCTTAGAGAACATGGTGTAAGGGTTGCGAATAAACTCCTTCTCTAGGGTATCTGTATCATATACATGGAACCCTCTGTCATCACCCCAGTCATTCCAGTAAATTTCATAGGGGTTACCTAAGTAATGGAACTGATCCTGACTAGATTTCTTATGGTAGTGACCTGATAAGACCTGCTTAAACTTCTTAAGGGCAGTTATAGGAGTACCATGGGTCATTACATACCCTTTGTGTGCTTCAAAACCATTGAGTTCCAAGTGACCCATAGCCACCTCACAATCTGTGCTCTCTATGAGGTCGAAGGTGTCCTCTGTGTTCTCTGAATTGATCCAAGGTATGAATAGTATAGGTAGTCCACCTATTTCTACTTCTGTAGCATTCTCATATATGTGTACGTTCTCATACTCTCTCAAAAAATTATCAAGAGTGTTAATCTTATTAGTATCCTTGTAGTATGCTGTATGATTACCCACAAGGGAATGAACTTCGACCCCCATTTTTTGTAGGCGGTTAAAGTAATTATTTCTTGCCCAGTTAGCTGCCCATATATCTACATTCTTTCTGTTATCGAATGTATCTCCAAGATCTAAGACTACCTCTATCTTATTCTTCTCTAAGAAAGGGAAGAATATATCATCATAAAATCTTTGGAAGTTGTCATGAAAAACTCGACTAGACTTCCTCGCACCGAAGTGCTGGTCAGTTATTATAACTAGCTTCAATTGCTTCTTACTTGTACGTTTTCCTTAATGGTATTCATATCTGAATAACTTTCAGTGCCATCTGTATGGAACACCTGATCGAAACCAGACTTAGTAATAATTTTATTCTTAATCTCTAACTGTCTCTTCTCTTTAGAGATCCTTCTAAGGAAAGCATAGTAAATGATCTGTGTGAAGTAAGCAAATGGATTGCTTGACTTAGCAGGATCAAAGTTCTGTATATACTGGACACAATTTTCTATTCCATCACATATCATATCCTCTCTGAACATATAGTTCACAAAGTTTGGTTTATACGATAGGTGTGTAGCAATCTTTAGGAAACATTCTCCAATATAGTTAGAGATGCGAGGTCTAGGTGCTTCATTCTCTGCGGCAATCTTACAAGCTGCTTTAAATTCTACTAGAGCCACTAGAAATTCCTTATTATTTACATAGTGCTCTGACTTCTTTTTCATATGGAGTCGGTCTGTATTAACAGTATAGTATGTTAAGGAACAAACGTCAAGCTTGACAAGATCAAACTTGAGCTGTAGACTAACTGTGTAGCAGGTTCAGAGAAATACTATTGAGACTTTTTATTAAAGAGAGTCTCTAGATGAGTCCTTGCCTGATCCACTGTGCCGACATGTCCTTTTTTTCTAGGAGGACCAACGTCGCCGTCGATTCTTCTGACTGATAAGTCATAGAACAACTTCACTTCTGGATCACATTCTACCACAGTTATAATTCTATTCATAGGAACAATGAACTGTTCCTCTTTTGAAAACTTCATCCAAGGGGATACCTTAGCACCTATTTTATGGTGCACTGTAACTTCTTCAACAATGATAGGGTTATCTAAAATAAGATAATCACCATTGTCATCAGAAACCGATGTCACCTTAGAAAGAACCTCTTCACCAGACACCATCTTGATGGCACCTAGGAATTCTTCGTCGGTTGGCATTTTATTTTGTTCTGAGATTAACGTCAATAAATTCATAGTTAAACGATTCTTCATTATAAATTTTAACCCTCTCAATCAAATGGTTGAGGGTATAATTTCGACGACCACCTGTTGTGATGTCGTCTGCTATATCATATAGCACAGCCTTATCTTTGTTTACTCCTTTACGGAGGACTCTACCGATGGACTGGAGATTTCTAATTCTGGACTTTGAGGGGCTTGCGAACACGACGTTATGAAGATTCCTAATGTTGATACCAGTGCTAAAAGTCCCATAGCTGGCAACAATGATTGAATCTTTTGTTGTTTCAGCGATACGCCTTGCTTTTTCTCGGTCATCTACTTCTACTCCACCGTGGACTAAGAAGATCTGACGATGACCCCCTACTTTTTTATTTATTAAATCGAAAAGTGGGAGTCCATGCTTCTCGACATAATTAAAGAGAACTAGAGTGCTACCTTCTAGATCACATACAAGATTTCGTATGAATCTATTCCTCTGATCACTGCCACAGAGGTATTCCATCTCATCTTGATAGGTTTCAAACTTCTGCTTCTCATGTTTCAGTAGTAATATTTTAATTTCAAACTCGGACAGGTGTCCTTGCTTAATTAATTTCTCTGTCTTGGTTACCTTATTAACTGAACCAAAGACACCCTCTAGAACTAAGCGATTAGTTTCCATACCATCTAAGGTACCAGTGAAACCAATCCTATACTTACAGTCATGAAGTTTATTCATGATACTGGTAAGAGACTTTGCTTTGAACTGATGTGCTTCATCACCTATGATAGCACCGAACTGTTCAAAGTATTTTCTTGGGAGTTTATAGATGGATTGCCAAGTAGTAATAATAACATCCTGCTTAGAAAATGGCGACGCACCACCATATACCTTATGACAGTGTGCCTCTGCGTTCCATCCATAGTCCTCAAAGTCCTTATACATCTGCTCTACCAGTGATGTAGTGGGCACTACTATAAGTGTCCTAAGGTTTTTCCTCTCAAAGAATCTTGTTAAGGCATATATCATTAATGATTTACCTGAGGCAGTAGGTGATAGGAGTAACTTTCTCCTATGCTTCATAGCCTCATAGATTGCCTTGTATTGGTAGTCCCTTACCTTATGTGGTAATCCAAGAGTCTTTACGAATTCCCCAACTCCCTCAGGAGTAATAAGGTCATCAACTTCTTGTGGTAGTCCGTAGACTTCGTTGTCCACGTAGACATATCGGTACCCTCGTTCTTGTAGAAAAGAAGTAACGTGAGGTAGAAGACCAGCATAAATCTCACCTGTACCTGGACTGAATAGTTTGATTTTTCCATCCCAATAGCGTTTCTTATACGCTGACATGAACTTTGCTTGAGGCACCTCAAAGGTGAACTGGTCTGCCAATTCCTGTCCCACATGGGGTTCGCAATCTATCTTAAGATAGACTTCGTTCTTCTTTTGTATATTGACACTAGACATCATAGCCTTTAAGCATCTTGGCAAACTCAATCGCATTCTTTATTTGAAACGATTGGTTGTTCACTGCCGTAAGGATGCTCTTGAGAGCATCTATCATCTGGTTATAATACTTTAACTTTAGTATTGCTTTCTGATACTTCTCATCGGAGTCGATGTAGATGCCGATGTCTGTCTTTAATAGTTTTAAGTGGAAGGGCTTCTCAGACTTTCCTGTATAGAATTCCCAGAGTTCACGGTAAAGTGACTTCAGTTTGATTTCATGCTCATCTCTAAGCATGGTTACTTGGTTAAGTAACTGTAGATATTTAGCGTGCTTCCTTGGGATGTCAAGGGAGTCGTGATCTAGTTTTTCATCATCTAGTTGAGAATCCTTTTTCCAAAGACTCTCGATCAATTCAAGATTCATAACTCATCTAGTATAGATTTACGTTTCTTATACCTCTCTATATATTCCTCTTGGAAGTAGGGTATATATTCCCCACCTACTCCATCAAGATCATGTGCGTATCGAAGTGCCATCCGATTAGTGGTATCACCTAATCTTCTGTGTTGTACAATACTATTGTCAAAGAACATCAGATCATTATCATTCTCCCACCAGTAGTCCCAAGCATATTTCTCTAGACCTTTCCTTATCTGAGACAGTATAAGCTCTGAGTCATGCTCACTCACACCTTTGATGTGTGTGACGGTATTGAAACTGTAATGTATACCCTTGACACCTCCTGGACTCTGAATGACTAGAGGTATCTCAACGTCTGGGTCATGGCACATGTTCACATTCATGATGAAAGTATCCTGTTCCTCGTTAAGACCAGGGTTAATAGCATACGGTGTGAAATTATGTACCAATACCATCTCATCCAATTCACTACGGAAACTATCAGGAAGACTGTAATAGTAGTCTGTAGTCGTCTGGAACCCAGTCGCACTCTTAGTCATACCCTGAACACCCAATAGACCTATGTTAGGTGTAAAGCATAGATCTCCACTCTCGTTACTGTGCCAATCCAGTTCACCATCAGCGAACAAACCAATTCTATTACCATGCTTGTCTCTCATACCAGAGACCTTAACCATATCACCGTGACGAGACTTGATGCCACCTACTCTGATACGAAAATACTCCTTAAGTACCCTTCTATCTGCTTCTGATAGATTGGGTAACGTAAGGAGCTTATATACATTGCCTTTTGCTTCTGGATATCGTTGCCATATGAGACGACCCCAGTTCAAACGATCCCCACCTAACATCCTTGCGTAACGTAGGTAAGAATATTTGGTAAGTTTTACGTTCCTTATTATAGTAATCAGTTCACGGAGGTGGATCCTTCCTACCTCCATCCATTCATCATCTGTAATCTTTGTAAAATCTAGATCATCAATGAAGACACCCTGACTACCACATCCAGGTATCTTTGTCACCTTCATATCATATACGCTTGCCGTCGCTATCTATAAATTGCATCAAGGTGTACTTGAATGTAGCATCTGCTGTAACGTAGTCTACGTCAGAAGCATCAGCATTAAACCTCACACCTGTCAATGCTGTGGGGAATAAGTTCATGAACACTGCTGTAGTGATTGTATTATAATTACTATCCAATATCATTAATCTGGCATCAGTAGTTGCCTTAGCAAAATCAGTCTGTCTTCCTTTCTCATCGACAGTTGATAGGTAATCAAAGAACTGTTGCTCTGTCTCAGGATTTGTTAGACCTGTTAACCAGTTATAGATCTCATAGTAGTTATCCATGTTCTCATTGATCATGAATGTCAGATTAAGATCTCCCTGTGTGAGTTTATCACCAGGGACATCGTATTGCTTAACTCTATTGTCTATAATTCTACTACCTATACTCATGTCAGGGATGTTCACTGACTGACAGAAAAAGTCAACAGTGGGTACCCTCTCAATAACAAACTTAAACCCAGTAGGGGATAGAAAGTTCTTACTGTCTGGTGAAAATAGGCGGCTGGTTGTCATTCCCAGTATTCATCTAGTACATCTAATACACTATTTAGGGCTTGCTGGGCTGCCCATCTCTCCTGTCCATCCCACTCATTGTGCACTCCTTTAGTATCAATACCATGCTTGATCTTCATAACACGTGTGGTCATATCTACTTTACTTACCCTACCGTTCACAGTACCATACCGAATGAAGATCCATTTGATAAGATACAATCAACATGGTTTGGATGATCGTGGATCCATGGTACGTCTTCTTGAGCAATTCTTCTGGCATCCCAAGAGTCTTCTGCTGTAACGCAGATTTCCTGATGGTGTCTAGTCTGGTCTAAGTACCCTACAGTATAGTGAGTCATTAGCAAGTTCCTAATATGGTTCAAATATTTATTTAATTCTAGCATAAAAAAAGGCACCCGAAGGTGCCTTTGTTCGTATATCGTGACTCGATATCACATTAGGTTAGCAACTCTTACACGTCTGTAGTAAGCGTTAGCACCAACGTTAGAACTATGCTGTGGATCGCTGTTTGAAAGCGCAGTTAGTCCCTTAGCAAATGGGTTAAGAACCATTCCGTAACGAGTCTTAAATCCGATACGTGGTTGGAATGTGTCTTGTCCAATCGCTCTGTACATCTGGAGAGGTACATAAGGACAATAGAATAGACCTGCGTCATAAGCATTAGATCCCTTATAACCAACAACGTAGTATTGGTCAGCAGAAACGTTAGCTGAATATGGGTCAATGTAGACTTTGAAACGTCCGTTGATTGTACCAACGAATGTGTTTCCAGTGTCATCGATTTCGCCAAGACCACCAGTTGCCTGAGTGATTCCTGAATCGTAGTCAAGAACACCAGCCATAGCAAGAGCAGAAGCAACATCACTTGAAGTGATAATTACGTTACCCTTTCCACGACGAGTCTCAAGAGCGATTGCGTTAGCGTCTCTTTCGATCTGGAATAGAAGTCCTTTGAATTTCTCAACTGACCATCTACCGTTGGAGTCAACGTCAAGGTCAAATACACCAGCGTTAGCAGTGTTAACCTGAGCACCAGGCTTAGCACCACGATAAACTGTACGTACTACCTCACGGTTGATTTCAGCAAGTATCTCTGTGGAGAGAATATTTGCTAACTCAGACTCAGCATCCAATCCATGAATAGCTTTCAAGTCTTGAGCAAGTTCAACAGAGTAGTCTGCTCTTAGGGCACGACCTTTAGCTTCAACCGCAATACGGTCTATGCTGAATGCCATTTCCATGAACGCTGTAGAAGCACCTTCACCTAAGCTCTCTTGCTCGGATGTAGTGAACTTACTACTTGCTAGGTCGTAGTTACCTTCTGTGGAACCACCACCTGTTGCGTCGTTGATAAGACCAGGGTTCTTCTCAGTAGTAGCTGTTGGAGGTGTACCACCATCAGTACCAGAGAACTGTGCGTCTGGCTCATCGAAGAATGCTTCGTTACCAGTCTGGTTAACGTAGCGGCTTCGCATTGCGAAGATTAGTCCAGTAGGACCATTCATTGGCTGAACACCTGCGATGTCATAAGCAATAAGCTTAGGCATAGCACGACGAATCAAGCTAATGAGTATAGGGTCGAAACCATATACATTACCAGCACCTGTGGTAGGTGTGTTCAGTGGACCTGCGTTTGTAGGTGCCTCTGTGAGGATCTGGCGTTCCTCCTTCAAGAATTTTTCTTGGTTCTCTAAGAGTTGGGCGGTAACAGCCTTACGATAGTTATCCTTAATTTCAGGAAGACCATCATGGTTAAGAACTGGATTCCACTTCTCTTGGAGAGATTCTGTGTTAAACATCTCTTTTAGATTTTAGAAGTTTTGAATGACAGTTAGATTCTCTTAGCAAGTTCGCTGACATATGCTGCCATTGACTCACTAACAGTTTCAACTTTTGCATCAGGTGCAGACTCTTCAGAAGAAATCTCTTCCTTCGTTTCTACCTTCGGTGCCCCGAAGTATGATTCCTTAATCTGAACCAGTTTTTCACGGTACGACTCTTCGGTTTTGAATTCAACGGCTTCAGCAAGTGAGGTGAACTTATCCTTTTGGACTTCGCTTTCGAGTCCTCTAGCTAGTTCATTCAAGATCTCATTTTTACGATAGGTACCTACTACCTCGTGAAGTTCGATGTTCTTCTGGACCTGCTCGTTAAGTCGGCCTTCCATTTCATCAAGTTTCTCGCTCATCTGAGCAGCAACGTCCAATTTTTCATCAGGTACGTTGATGTTGCTCTCGATAAACAATTTCTTTAGCCCTTCCATGAATGCTTCTGTGACTTCAGCACGGAGACCTTGCTCAACGGCAAGTTCATTCTCCTTGAGCCACTCCTCTGCAGCATATGAAAGGAAATTCTCTACGCGACCAGCAAATTCTTCCTTGATGGAGTCAATCTCCTCAACGAATTTACCAGCAGCTTGTTCCTTAAGTGCATCGACTTTTGTTGCCACCCTTGCGGTTACAGCAGCTTCAAAAACTGTCTTAGCTTTCTCTTGGAATTCTTCTGATAGGTCAGCACCTGCTAATACAGCAGTAATGTCCTCTTTGACCTCATCTTTAGACTCAACCTTTGCAGGTTCTTCAGCAATTACCTCACCTTCAGTCTCTACATCATCAAAGATCTTAGCGGAAAGAGCACCAGGCATCTTAGAAGAAGAACCAGATGGCTTCATCTTAAGTGTCTTGTCTTTTTCTACTGCTACAGGAGCAGCGGCTCTCTTGCCAACGTTAGCATCCCCTTCGGGCTTGTCCTTACTGTTAGATGATGCTACTTCAACAGCATCGTTCTTAAGGTCGGATTGTTGCTGTGGAACAGCACCCGCTTTAATAGCGGTTGTGCCAGGTGCGGCATCTTCAGAAACTTTCTCTACGGATTCAGCAACTACTTCTTCAGTAGACTTCTTTTCCGCGATGAGTTTCTCAAACTTTTCATCGATTGTGGACATTTTTACGTGACTCCGTAATAGATCTGCGGTAATTTGCTATATTTATTTATAAATCAGAGACTTCTTAGGAATAGATCGAACGCGGCGATCTTCTTCTCATGAAGTTCTTGTGGGGTTGGAGCATTATCAAGTTCTGCTTTAACTGCTTCCATAGCCTGTTCTTTGAACCTGCCATCAGCATGTACCCACTCACGTCCTTCATAGATACCCTCTACAAATGCATCGGGTGCTGAAGGATCTGCCACGATATCCGCAGCTGTACTAAGCATGAAGTCATCAGCAACTACTTGACAGTTGCCTTCACGCTTGATGGATCCCAATCCTCTGGATGAGACACCTAGTTGGACACCCTCTTCAAGCAAGCTCTTTGCGATCTTACCCATAGGGGTTTCCATTAGTTTTGCCTTACCTATGAAGTTATGTCCTTCTGGGTAAAGTTCAACAATCTTGTGTGACACTCTATCTAGGTTGAGTGTAGGACCTTCGGGATGGCCTAGTTCTCCTAGCGCACGTCCCTTAGTTATGAACTCTTCATTGTACTTAGATACCTCACGATTCATGGTATCGAATTTATACATCCGACCATTGCGATTAGTAATCTCAGTCTGTAGGAAAATCCCTTTAATATAGGTAGATTTCTTACCGTCTTTTTCTTCGGTAAGAACTTCTATATTATTGTTTTGTTCCGTTATCAGTTTCATTTGTAGAGTCCTCTTCAGGTGGTTCGGTTGATGCTGTAGTCTCTGGGGGATTTTCTATAGCTTCAGGATCGGGTTTCACATCTCCCTCTGGAGGGACATGGGGAAACATCCTTGCTGCTACGTCTTGCTTACTAACATCAACTGCCATGGCAGCCTTAGCTTGAAGCATGTCCTTGAGTTTTCCCAGAGCATCCGCCTGGTCATTGTCCCAAAGCAAATCAACGATATCTCGTTCTTGTGTAGACATAATAAAAGTTAAACTATAATTTATTTATTACTTTTTGCTACTTGAAGACGCGGGAGCAGGTTTAAGTGCTGCCTTGGTTTGTGCTGCTTTAAGCTTTTCATCTGCCTCAGCATTGTCAAGTTCTTGCTGCATCATACCCATATCCATCTGTTGCATTTCAAGAGGATCCATAATCCTTCCTTGTTTAATATCATCAGACATCTGTACATCAAGTTCCTCTTTCTCGGTTTCAGATTGACCAAGAATCTCGGTGCGTACGTATTCAGTAGAGAAGTAGCGACCCATGTATGGTTCCATAGCAGCGATCACACCTAGCTTCTCATTTAACATTTCAATATTCTTAAGTTCTGTGAAGTGATTGTCATATAAGTAATCGTACTGTATATGCTCCTTCATATCTTCCCAGTCTTCAGGTGTGATGACACCTTTCAGGATGAGTTGAGTCTTAAGAATGTCCTGGAACATCTCACTAAACTTCTTACGGAGCTTACCAACAAACTTGGTAAACTTAAGTTCATCACGCATGATCTCTGAAGATCTGCCTATGTTGAAACTCGTATTAGAATCTAACCTACCACTAGGTACGTTAAGTGCCTTGTATAGTTTAGTCTGGAAGTATGAGATATCACTTAGTTCACCTAAGTTCTGTCCACCAGGTAGAGTAGTGATCTCAGTTCCACGTCCACCTTCCCTTCTTGGGAGCCAGAAATCTTCCAGCATGGACATGTACTTACGGTCATCTCTTATCTCACCAGTGTTAGCATCATATACTAACTTGTTCCTATAGCGTCCCATTACCTCACGGAGGTATTGTTCTGCTTTAATCTTAGGTAAGTTACCTACATCAATATAAAATATCCTACGCTCAGGAGCACGGGATATACGATAGATGACAAGAGAGTCCTCAATCATTTGGAGTTGATTGAGTACCTTAATTGCCTTATGTAAGTATGATAAAACTATATTCTTATTCGTATCAAGGATACCTGATGTCACGTATGTGATAGCATCCTTAGCAATTTTGATACCTGAATTTGCGGAAGTATTTTTTAAACCCTTTGGATTGTATATGAAATACTTATCTACCTTACCATAGTCAAGCTGTTGGAACTGATCTGCTGTCTTAGGTATTTTGTTTATCTGTCTTACTTTCTTAATCTTTTGTGGGTCAACGTATCTCAACTCAAGGATTCCCTCCTGAGGTCTCTTGAGATCAATAACCTTATGATAATACAAACGACCATCGATGTACCATCTACGGAACATCTCATGAGCCTTAGTGTCAAAACCTACTAGGTTCTTAATGTACTCAAACTCTGTACGAATCATTTCCTTTACAGCATCACTAACTTCTAGGTTAGATAGATCTATCTGTACTGGACTATCGTT
>MDTG01319161.1_pt1 | contig 29880 bp, 30 predicted proteins | sample 811421 | NCBI WGS metagenome assembly MDTG01 (sample SAMN05326645, study PRJNA326480) | marine metagenome | isolation source: seawater | place: Pacific Ocean: South East | collected 2011 | reverse complement strand
GGCGGGTTGGCAGGTGTTTGGGCTGCGCCGCAACACTGCGCAATTGCCGCCGCAGATCGAACCGGTGACGGGTGATTTGCAGGCCGATGCCTGCCCGGCGCAATGGCCGGCGGGAGCGCTGGATTATCTGGTTTATTGTGCTGCCGCGACTCAGTCCGATGAGGCTGGATACCGCGCGGCTTATGTCGATGGGCTGAAACGTACGCTGGGCTGGTTGGCGCAGTCCGGCCAGCAGCCCAAGCGCGTGCTGTTTGTCTCAAGCAGTGGCGTTTACGGCCAGCAGGAGGGCGAATGGGTGGATGAAACCTCGCCAGTCGGCGCCGGGCGTTTTAGCGGGCGGATCATGCTCGAGGCCGAACAGGTGGCGTTGTCCGCTGGCCTGCCAGCCACTGTTGTGCGCCTCACCGGAATATACGGGCCGGGACGCAAATGGCTGATCAATCAGGTGCGTGAAGGGTATCGGGTCGCGGTCGAGCCGCCGCTGTATGGCAATCGTATTCATGTCGATGACGCGAGTGGCCTGCTGGCCTTTTTGCTGCAAGCAGATGAACGCGGCGTTGCGCTGGAAGATTGCTACATCGGCGTCGATGATCAGCCTGCGCCCCTGCACGAAGTGGTGGCGTGGTTACGCGAGCAATTAGGCGTGACGCATTGGGCGGGGGATGAGGCGACAGTGCGCCGGGCGGGGAGTAAGCGTTGCAGTAATGCGCGTGCGCGGGCCTTGGGCTGGACGCCGCAGTACCCGAGTTATCGCGAAGGCTATGCCGCTATCTTGCAGGATTTGAGCTGAGCAGCAGAGCAGGGGCGTTTAGCGCGCCCCCGATCAAAAGCGCTTATTCGATGACCAGAATCGCGTCCATTTCTACCTGAGCGCCTTTTGGCAGCGCCGCGACACCAATGGCGGCGCGAGCTGGATATGGCTGCTCAAAGTAACGGCCCATCACTTCGTTGACGGTGGCGAAGTGCGACAGATCGGTCAGGAAGATGTTGAGTTTGACGATGTCCTTGAACGAGCCGCCAGCAGCTTCTGCAACCGACTTGAGGTTCTCGAATACCTGAACGGTCTGGGCTTCAAAGCCTTCAACCAGCTCCATGGTTTTCGGGTCCAGCGGGATCTGGCCGGACATGTACACAGTGTTGCCAGCCTTGATCGCCTGAGAGTAGGTGCCGATAGCTGCAGGTGCTTTGTCGCTGGTGATAACGCTCTTGCTCATGAGATTCTCCAGTTGAAGGTTGCGCGGGCTTGGCCCACGTGCAGACAATTCGAGTACGGTGGTCAGGCCACCGTACAACAATGTCGATGAATGTGTGTACTCAGGAGCGCACCCGGGTGATGCGAATAACGCCCAGCAAGGCGCGCAGCTTCTTGATCACGCGGGCCAGATGCACGCGGTCATGTACGCTGACCACCAACTGCACGACACTCATGCGCCCGTCGCGCTCATCCATGCTGATCTTCTCGATGTTGCCGTCGGCGTCGTTGACACTGCCGGCGAGCAGGGCGATCAGGCCGCGCTGGTGTTCCAGCTCGACGCGCAGCTCGACGTTGAATTCGCCGGTGACATCTTTCGCCCAGGACAGTTGGATGCACTTCTCCGGGTTGTTGCGCACCTCGCCAATGTTGCGGCAGCTTTCGAGGTGCACGACCATGCCTTTACCCGCAGACAGGTAGCCGACAATCGGGTCGCCAGGAATGGGCGTGCAGCATTTGGCGTAACTAAGAACCAGGCCTTCGGTGCCGCGAATCGCCAGCGGGCCTTCGCTGCTTGGGCGCTCTTCGCCTTCGCTGGCGAGCATGCGGCGGCCGACAACATAGGCCATGCGGTTACCCAGACCGATATCTTCCAGCACGTCTTCGATGACCTGCTGACGGTATTCGCTGAGTACCAGTTGAATTCGTTCTTGGCTGATCTTCTCGAGGCTGGTGTCGAAGCTGGCCAGCACTTTGTTGAGCAGGCGTTCGCCGAGGTTGATCGACTCTGAGCGACGCTGTTGCTTGAGCGCGTGGCGGATATGCGTACGCGCCTTGCCGGTGACTACAAAGTTCAACCATGCCGGGTTCGGGCGTGCCGCCGGCGCGCTGACGATCTCAACCGTCGAGCCGCTCTCCAGTGCTTGTGACAGCGGTGCAAGGCGACGATTGATCCGGCAGGCAATACAAGTGTTGCCGACATCGGTGTGCACCGCGTAAGCAAAGTCGACCGCCGTGGAGCCTTTTGGCAGCTCCATGATGCGGCCTTTCGGGGTGAAGACGTAGACCTCGTCCGGGAACAGGTCGATCTTTACGCTTTCGATAAATTCCAGCGAGTTGCCCGCGCGTTGCTGCATCTCCAGAACGCCCTTGACCCACTGCCGTGCGCGGGCGTGAGTGCCTTTGGGCTGATCTTCTTCGTTGGATTTGTACAGCCAGTGCGCCGCAATGCCGTTGTTGGCCATCTCTTCCATCTCGCGCGTGCGGATCTGGATTTCGATGGGCACGCCATGCATGCCGAACAGCGTGGTATGCAACGACTGGTAGCCATTGGCCTTGGGAATTGCGATGTAGTCTTTGAAGCGTCCCGGCAGCGGCTTGTACAGATTGTGCACGGCGCCGAGGATGCGATAGCAGGTGTCGACCTTGTCAACGATGATGCGGAAGGCGTAGACGTCCATGATTTCATTGAACGCCCGGCGCTTGCCGCGCATCTTCTGGTAGATACCGTACAGGTGCTTCTCGCGCCCGCTGACCTCGCCTTGAAGATTTTCGCGTTCAAGGCAATGCACCAGCGACTCTTCAATTTTATTGACGATTTCTTTGCGGTTGCCACGGGCACGGCGCACGGCTGCGCGGATCAGGCCGGCGCGCATCGGGTGCATGGCCTTGAAGCCGAGGTCTTCGAACTCGACGCGCATGCTGTGCATGCCCAAACGGTTGGCGATCGGTGCGTAGATTTCCAGCGTTTCTTTGGCGATGCGCCGACGCTTTTCGCCAGACAGCACTTCCAGTGTGCGCATGTTGTGCAGACGGTCGGCCAACTTGACCAGAATCACCCGAATGTCACGGGCCATGGCCATCGCCATTTTCTGGAAGTTTTCGGCTTGCGCTTCGGCTTTGGTCTCGAAGTTCATCTGGGTCAGCTTACTGACGCCATCAACCAGCTCGGCCACGGACTCACCGAACTGCGCGGTGAGTGCTTCTTTGGCGATGCCGGTGTCTTCGATTACGTCATGCAGCATGGCCGCCATCAGGCTTTGATGGTCCATGTGCATGTCAGCAAGAATGCTAGCCACCGCGAGCGGGTGGGTTACATATGCCTCACCACTGCGGCGGCGTTGGCCGTCGTGGGCTTGCTCGGCATAGAAATAGGCTCGGCGGACCAGATTGACCTGGTCATCGCCGAGGTAGGTCGAAAGTCGAGTGGCGAGGGCGTCTATGCTCGGCATAGGTGTTCTCCATGCTGAGCTGAGCGACCATGCGCCTTACGACGTCGACCGGGCATAGGCTTACAGAGGCTCGTTAGCCTCGTCCTCAAATGAGCCAAACAATGGCTCTTCTTCAACGATTTCAGCTTGGGCGATGACGTCGTAGTTCATCAGGCCGGCAGCGATTTCGCGCAGGGCGATAACGGTAGGCTTGTCGTTTTCAACCGGAACCATTGGCTCTTTGCCGCCGGTAGCGAGCTGACGCGAACGCTTGGTCGCAAGCATGACCAGCTCAAAGCGGTTATCAACGTTGTCCAGGCAATCTTCAACGGTAACGCGGGCCATGGTGTTCCTCGTAGCAAATGCAATTAAAGCTGGGCCCGAATGGGCGAGCGGACTGGATAGTCTAAAAAATCACCAGCGTTATGGGAAGCTTTTGTTTTGTCGTGCTGCCGTACGGCTTAAGCCAGAAGCTCGCTCAACAGCCCGGCGTGACGCTGTTGCTGTGCGGTTTGTTGCAGCTGGTTGGCACGGAATACGGCTTTAAGATCGTTCAATGCGTGAGCAAAGTCATCATTGATAATCACATAATCGTACTCGACGTAGTGGCTCATCTCGCTGACGGCCTCGCGCATGCGGCGCTCAATGATCTCGCCGCTGTCCTGGCCACGGTTGGTCAGGCGATGACGCAATGCTTCCTGAGTCGGCGGCAGGATGAAGATCGAGCGTGACTCCGGCATCAGGCGACGAACCTGTTGCGCGCCTTGCCAGTCGATTTCCAGAATCAGGTCATAGCCCTCGGCCAGCGTGGTTTCGACCCAGGTTTGCGAGGTACCGTAGAGATTGTCGAAAACCTGCGCGTGTTCCAGAAACTCGTTCTTGTCGAGCATGGCGTGGAACTGCTCGCGGTTGATGAAGTGGTAGTTTTCACCATCGACTTCGCCCGGGCGCATGGCGCGAGTGGTGTGCGAGACAGACACACGAATCATCGCCTCGCTGTCGATCAGCGCCTTGACCAAGCTGGTCTTGCCCGCGCCAGAAGGTGCAGAGATGATGTACAGGGTCCCGGTTGTAAGCGTCATGTGTGTGTCCTGAAAAGCAATAAGCCAAGCGTAGTCGCAACGATTGAGCATTATAAGGCGGTTTGGCGACAAACACGGCTGAAACTTCGCGGGATATCCATCTGCATCGGGTAAATCGTGGGCATTTGAGCCGCCGCGAGCAGGCTTATTTCTGCGGGCGGCGGCTTGAAAGTGGCTGGCCGATTACAGCGAAATGATGCCGTAAGCGCCAATTTTTGGCAGGCCGCCGTAGGTGCCAACGGGCGTCAATGTGAAGCCGTCAGCGCCAACCTTGAACACGGTCACTTCGCCTTTGTTGCCGATCAGCTGGTTGATGTACTTGCCGTCGGCGCTGAGCGTCAGGTCGCTGTAGAAGTCCATTTCAGCCTCGTTCTTGTAGGCCGTTGCGGTTTTCAGAGCGATGCTGCCATCTGGGTTGATGGTGTAGGCGCTGATGGAGCTGGACAGTGCATTGGCCGCCCACAGCGTTTTGCCGTCTCGCGAGGTCTCGACCCAGCAATTGGCGATCTCGCCACCTTCGACCGCATCGCCGGTCAGGGCGTCCGCTGTTACCAGTTTGATCTGGCCTTTGCCGTCCAGGGTGTAGGACGAGGAAGAGCTGGTTTGCCATGAGTATTTCGGCGACTGCGGGACCTTGCCGGCTTCTTCGCGCAGCATGCCTTTCTTGTCCAGAAAGCGTGCCTCAGAGGCAACAATGATGTCGCCCTTAGCGCCTTTTACAATGTCGAAGCCGACCGGGATTGGCAGGGCACGGCTCGAATCACCGTTCGGCGCGCTGGCGACGGAAACCGGCTCTTTGGAAAGAGTGCCGTCTGCATTCACTGCAAATACTTTGAATTGCCCAGTCACCAGTTCGTTGACCACGACAAACTTGCCGTCAGTCGAGAACACGATTGTGGTTGGGCGAGCGCCCAGATTGCGGGTCGAGTTGGCGATTGGCGTGAGCTTGCCAGCCGCGTCGATGGTGAAGCCGCTGATGTTGCCGCTGAATGGAGGAGCCTTGGCATCGCCGGAACTCGCCACATAAACCAGCTTGCCTTTGGAGGCGATACTAACCGGGTGGATATCGCTGGCTTTGACGGTATTCACCAGTTTCAGCTTGAAGTCGTCGGCGACATTGAACGAGCTGATGGTGCCGTCGCCTGAGTTGACGGTGAGCAGGTGCTTTTTGTCTTCGGTGTTATAGACACCATAAGCGGAAATCAGCGGATCAATGCCGTCAGCCAGTGGGTGGGTCGGGTCATAGCCGCCGTCGAAAATTTCGATATTGCCGGTGCCTTTGCCGCCGGATTTGAACTCGCCCAGCGTGGTCAGGCTGCCATCACTCATTTGCTTGAAGGCGACGATGGTATTGCCTTCGGCTTTATTACTTGAGGCATATACCGCGCCGATCTGCTCGGCCGCCATTGCATTTGCACAGGCGGTGCTCAATGCAATGGCGAGTAAAGTTTTTGCTGTATTCATGATAATTCCCTTTATCGGATTACGAACAAGAAGTCGTGGCGGGCAGTTTCAGTTGCTGCATATTCAACCTGCTAGTCACAGTAGATAAGTCTATGGCAGTGCTCTTCGGCCAATTAGCGGCTTACGCTGAATTTCAATAAATCGCTGTGTGAACAATATTAGTGTCGCGTTATATAAGGCGGATGTTCAGGCGAGGCAAAGCCTTGGCTAAGTTATTACCAATAGTTCTTGTTTGCATTTAAATGATAAAACTTAAGTTATCCAGTCAATCCGCGCGCATACAAGCCCGCGCGGGTTGACTGTGCATCAGTGAGTCCAGCGTGGCTGGGCTGCCTGTGCTGTTACTTTGCCGTCAGGTCGGAAAGGGTGCCGCCGGTTGCATCTTTGCCTTTGCCTTTACCGGCACGCAGCACTGGGTAGTACTGGGTGAAGACAAAGTCGTCGGCTGCCGATGCGTCGTGGCAGGCATTGCAGGCGGCGGTCGGGAATGCGGTTGCGGTGTCGGTCAGCGCCTTGTGATCAGGCGTCGAGAAGCTGAAATAGGCCCAGTTGCCAGGCTCTTTCGGGAACAGCTTCTTGCTCTTGATCGTGGCTTCCAGGCCGATGAAGTCGCCTTCAAAGTAGCCTTTGCCGCTAGGTGCGGCCTTGCTGCCGACATCGATCAGTTCTTTAACCATGATCGCGCCGTCACGGAAGGTGCCCTTTTCTTTCCATTGATCCCAGCTTTTGCGGTCAATGTAGACGTTGTGGAATTCAGGAAAAGCGGCCTTGCCGTTGTTCATGTCATTCGGGGTCAGCGGGGTGCCCACGAATACCCATTCGCGATAGCCCGTTGGGCGGTCCAGCTTGCCGTCTTTAAATGTATAAAGCTCGCCGCCAACTGCCGCGCCTGCAATAAATATTTGGCCGATTGTCCCGGCGAGGGCTAAGCCCAGCAATGATTTCTTGATTGATTTCATGGCTAACAAGTCCTTGTAAAGTTTTATACACATTGCGTCGTGCAATGCTTGCGGAACATTAGCTCATAATATTGAAGTTGTGTAAGCCCAAGTACGGAGTATCTGACCAAGAACCCATCGCTATATGTGCTGAAACCTGCGCAGGCATTAATAGCACGATTAATATGTAGGAATATGCCTACAGATTATTACCTTCCGTCAGATGATTTGCTGATAGGTTTTAGTTGGGCTGTCATAGGCAAGTTAGTAGTTGACGGATAGGGATATAAATCAAGTCTGCATAACTTAAGTATGGGTTTTATTAATTAGATTTTTGGTGGACATCTACGGCGCGACATCATGCGGGGCACAGGATGAATGGAGGCGTGCCGAGATTGGCAGAGGTGTTGGGTGTGAGGCGTTTTGCGAGGCGGGGCAGTCAGGGTATTCATCGCAGCGTGTGCGCAGACGGGTTTCGCGTGTGCTCGACCCGTCTGTTGATCGGGTGATTACTCGATATTTTGTACTTGTTCGCGCATCTGCTCGATCAATACCTTGAGGTTAACGGCTGCTTGGGTGCTGCGCGTGTCGAAGGCTTTTGAACCGAGGGTGTTGGCTTCGCGGTTGAGTTCCTGCATGAGGAAATCAAGGCGGCGACCGGCTGCGCCTTCGGCATTGAGAACGCGGCGAACCTCAGTCACATGGGTGTTGAGCCGATCCAGCTCTTCGGCGACGTCGCTCTTTTGTGCTAGCAGCACCATCTCTTGTTCAAGACGTTGCGGGTCGAGTTCGGCTTGCATCTCGACGCAGCGATCAAGCACCTTCTGGCGTTGTGCCTTGAGCATTTCCGGGACCAGCTCGCGTAATGTCACGACCTGCTCGCTGATGCCATCGAGGCGCTCGCTGAGCACTTTTGCCAGTTCGGCGCCTTCACGCTTGCGGCCTTCTTTCAGCTCGCGCAAAGCCTTGTTGAATGCGTCCAGCGCGGCTTTGTTCAAGGCTTGTGGATCGCTGGCATCGGCAACCAGCACGCCAGGCCAGGCCAGAACTTCCAGCGGATTGAGTGGCGCAGGTTGTTTGATCAGGCCGGCGATGGTCTCGGCCGCTGCGATCAGCTGCGAGGCGCGCTCGCGGTCGACCTGCAACTCGCCCGCGCTATTGTCTTCGGTATAGCGCAGGGTGCATTCGACCTTGCCGCGCGAGAGGCCTTTACGCAGCGCGTCGCGTACCGAGCCTTCCAGATCGCGGAACGACTCCGGCAGGCGCAAATGCGGCTCAAGGTAGCGATGATTGACGGAGCGCAGCTCCCAGCTCAGCGTGCCGTTGGCCACAGTCTGCTCGTTACGGGCGAAGGCGGTCATACTGTGGATCATGGAGCTAACCTCGGAGTCTGTCTGATGCATTGAGCGACGATTGTAGCGCAGTGTGTCGGGCGGCCCAATTGGTCATGTCGCCGTAAGGCTTGGACCTTTATAATGGGCGCCAGAATTCTATACAGAGTGGGTATACCTTGATGAAACGTCCAAGTGGCCGCAGCGCTGACGAGTTGCGCGCAATCCGCATCACCCGTAACTACACCAAGCATGCCGAGGGTTCGGTGCTGGTTGAGTTCGGTGATACCAAGGTGATCTGTACGGTCAGCGTCGAGTCGGGCGTTCCGCGCTTCCTCAAGGGCCAGGGCCAGGGTTGGTTGACTGCTGAATACGGCATGCTGCCGCGTGCAACCGGTGACCGTAACCAGCGTGAAGCCAGCCGTGGCAAGCAGGGCGGCCGTACCTTGGAAATCCAGCGTCTGATCGGCCGTTCGCTGCGCGCTGCGCTCGACATGTCCAAGCTGGGTGAAAACACCCTGTACGTCGATTGCGATGTGATTCAGGCAGATGGCGGTACTCGTACTGCATCCATCACCGGTTCGATGGTGGCCTTGATCGACGCGCTGAAAATCATCAAGAAGCGTGGCGGCCTGAAAGGCGGCGATCCGCTCAAGCAGATGATCGCAGCTGTTTCCGTTGGCATGTACAAGGGCGAGGCGGTACTCGACCTGGATTATCTGGAAGACTCGGCAGCCGAGACTGACCTCAACGTGGTTATGACCAGCGCTGGCGGTTTCATCGAAGTACAAGGCACCGCCGAAGGCGCGCCTTTCCAGCCGGAAGAGCTGAATGCCATGCTGGCGTTGGCAGGCAAGGGCGTTAATGAGTTGTTTGAGATTCAAAAGGCCGCACTGGCCGATTGAGCCAATGAGTCAGGAGGGCAAGTAATGGATCAACAAGAGCCACAGGTACCCGTACCCGCTCCCAGCCAAGAAGCAAGGCAATGGGCAATGTTCTGCCATTTTGCGGCTTTTCTGGGGTTTGTTTTTCCGTTCGGTAATCTGATCGGGCCGCTGATTCTCTGGCAAATCAAGAAGGATGTAGATCCTTTTGTGGATGCGCAGGGTAAAGAGGCGCTGAACTTTCAGATTAGCGTGAGCATTGCCTTCATGATCAGCGTGCTGCTGATGCTGGTTGTGGTCGGCTTCATGTTGGCGAGCCTGGTGACTATTGCCGGCATCGTGCTGGCGATCATTGCCGGGATCAAGGCTAACGAGGGCCAGGCCTATCGTTATCCGTTCAGTTGGCGGCTGATCAAGTAGACATAAAAAAACCGGCGCGAGCCGGTTTTTTTATGTCTGGCGGTTTATACGCTGAGAATCCAGTCGTAATCCACCGTCAGTGCAGCGTGCTGCGAGAAGCGTGGCTGACGCGGCAGGCGTGCGGTGCGCACACTGCGGCGCATGCCGGGTGTGAGCAACTGGTAATCGAAGCGATAACCGAGGTTGAGCATTTCTGCCTGTTCGTTATCCGGCCACCAGCTGAACTGGTCGCCTTCACGATTCACTTCACGCAGGGCGTCAACGTAGCCCATGTTGTTCAGCACTTCATCCATCCAGGCCCGCTCTGGCGCCATGAAACCGGGTGATTGCTGGCAGTCGCGCCAGTTCTTCACATCCAGCTTCTGGTGCGCGACGTACAGCGAGCCGCAATAAATGTACTCGCGGCGCTTGCGGCGCTGCTTGTCCAGATAATGGGTGAAGTCGTCCATGAACTTGAATTTTTGATTCAAGCTCTCATCGCCGTCCTGCCCCGATGGCAGCAACAGAGTGGCGATGCTTACTTTATCGAAATCTGCCTGCAGGTAGCGCCCGTAGCGATCGGCCATTTCAAAGCCGAGGCCGCTGATTACCGCCTTGGGCTGCAAACGCGAATACAGAGCCACGCCACCTTGGCTTGGTACTTCTGCATCGCAGGCATAGAGGAAATAGCCATCCAGTTGGAAGGCTTGGTCGTCCAGCTCAAAGGCGGAGGCACGGGTGTCCTGCAGGCAGATCACGTCGGCATTCTGTGCTTGCAGCCAACTGAGCAAACCGCGCTCGACTGCAGCATGAATACCATTCACGTTTACACTGATGATCCGCATAAATGGCCCCCAAAAACACGTGCGTGTATGATACCCGAGGTCGTGTCTATTAGCTAAATTCCTAGTCAAATCTCTGTTTTTTGGGGCTTTCCATGCAAGCATACCAACGCGAGTTTATTCGTTTTGCCATTCAACGCGGTGTTTTGCGCTTTGGTGAGTTCACTCTCAAGTCGGGGCGCACCAGTCCATACTTCTTCAATGCGGGCCTGTTTGACAGCGGTTCGGCGTTGGCGCAACTGGGGCGATTCTATGCCGCAGCAGTCGCAGATAGCGGTATTTCTTTCGATGTATTGTTTGGACCAGCCTACAAGGGTATTCCGCTCGCGGCTACCACTGCTGTCGCATTGGCTGATCATCATGAGCACGATGTGCCCTGGTGTTTCAACCGCAAGGAAGCCAAGGACCATGGCGAAGGCGGCACGTTGGTTGGAGCGCCGCTGGCCGGCAAAGTTCTGATTATCGATGATGTTATTACCGCGGGAACGGCGATTCGCGAGGTTATGCAGATTATTCAGGCGCAGGGTGCGACGGCTGCTGGCGTTTTAATTGCATTGAATCGTCAAGAGCGTGGTAAAGGCGAGTTGTCAGCCATTCAGGAAGTCGAGAGGGATTTCGGGATTCCGGTTGTCAGCATCGTTTCGCTGGAGCAAGTGCTTGAGTATTTGGCAGAAGATGCTGAGCTTAAACAGCATCTTCCAGCGGTTCAGGCTTATCGCGCTACCTATGGAGTCTGACGTTAATAGATAAGGAAAATACAATGCCCAAGTCGGCCCTAAACCCCTGCTTGTTGCTAATAACACTGCTGCCCACACTGGCCTTTGCCGGTGAGTCTTATCGTTATATCGATAGCAAGGGTGGCGTGGCGATTAGCCGTCAGGGTGTTCCGCCTGACTCGATTGCGCGCGGCTATGAAGTGCTCAACGATCAGGGGCGGGTAATTCGTGTGGTGCCGGCGGCATTGAGCCGCGAAGAAATGCAGCAAAAACTGGATGCGCGCGACAAGGCGGCTGCTGACGCCCAATTGTTGCGCATGTACAGCTCAGTCGAGGACATCGATCGTGCCCGGAAACGGGGTCTGCAAGAGTTGGATGGGGTTATCGGTGTGGCGCGGGGTAATCTGCAGTCAGTGCGCTTGCAGCAGTCTCAGCTGCAACAGAAGGCCGCTGAATATGATCGCGCCGCAACTCCGGTTCCGGAGGATGTGGTTAGCCGCATCAATAACCTCAAGGGCGAAGAGCGTCGGTTGCAGGACGATATCAAGCGGTATCAGGACATCCGCTTGAAAACCGAGGCCAGCTTCAACAATGAGCGTGCGCGGTTTGTTGAGCTAACACGTACGCAATAACCATCAATGCATGGCTTCGCGCTTTTGCGCTTGGCCATGCATTGGCTGGTTTTCAGCGGTTACAGATTTGTGTGCCGACGCCGCTGTCGGTGAAGATTTCCAGCAATACGGCGTTAGGTACGCGACCATCAATGATGTGCGCGCTGGTCACGCCGCCTTGCACCGCTTCCAGCGCGCAGCGGATTTTCGGCAACATGCCGCCGTAAATGGTCCCGTCTGCGATCAGCCTGTCGACCTGTTCGGTGTTCAAACCTGTCAGAACCTGACCTTCTTTGTCCATCAGGCCGGCAATGTTGGTCAGCAGCATGAGCTTTTCTGCTTGCAGCGCTTCTGCAACTTTACCTGCAACCAGATCGGCGTTGATGTTGTAGGACTCACCATCCGGGCCCACACCAATCGGTGCAATAACCGGAATGAAGTCGCCCTTGACCAGCATGTTCAGCAGTTCGGTGTTGATCCCGGTGACTTCGCCAACATGGCCGATATCAATGATCTCAGGCTGAGTCATTTCGGGTGTCTGACGACTGACTTTGAGCTTCTTGGCGCGGATCAATTCGGCATCTTTACCGGTCAGGCCGATGGCGCTGCCGCCATGACGGTTGATCAGGTTGACGATGTCTTTGTTGACCTGACCACCGAGCACCATCTCTACCACGTCCATGGTTTGTGCGTCGGTAACGCGCATACCATCAACAAAGTGGCTTTCAATCGACAGACGCTTGAGCAGGTCGCCAATTTGCGGCCCGCCGCCGTGCACGACGACCGGGTTGATGCCCACGGCCTTCATCAGCACGATGTCACGGGCAAAGTTGGTCTTCAGCTCGTCACTTTCCATGGCGTTGCCGCCGTATTTGACTACCAGCGTCTTGCCGACAAAACGGCGAATATACGGCAGTGCTTCAGAAAGAACCCGGGCTACCTGAATGGCGGCATCACGTTCGAGGGGCATGCTGGACTCCACTACTGAATCGGTCATTAGAACGGTACATCGATGTCGGGTGCGAGGCTGTTCAGCTGGGTGCGGAACACCGTCTTGATGCGCTCCAGCTCTTCCTCGGTCTCGGCTTCAAAGCGCAATACCAGCACCGGTGTGGTGTTGGATGCGCGAACCAGACCCCAGCCTTTCGGGTAATCGACGCGAACACCATCGAGTGTGGTGATTTTGGCTTCGCCCCAGCTGCCGTCGTCTTGCAGGCTCTGGATCAGCTGGAACTTGTTGGCGTCGGTAACTTCGATGTTGATTTCCGGCGTCGAAATATCGCTCGGGAAGGCGTTGAAGATGCTTTCAGCGTCTTTGTCTTCTTGGCTGAGAATTTCCAGCAGGCGCGCGGCGCTGTAAATGCCGTCATCAAAACCGAACCAGCGTTCCTTGAAGAAAATATGGCCGCTCATTTCACCGGCCAGCAGGGCGCCGGTTTCTTTCATCTTCTTCTTGATCAGCGAGTGGCCGGTCTTCCACATCACCGGACGGCCACCGTAGCCGCTGATTAGCGGGATCAGACGACGCGTGCATTTAACGTCGAAGATGATGTCGGCGCCCGGATTGCGCGAAACCACATCCTTGGCGAACAGCATCAGCAGGCGATCCGGGTACACGATCGTGCCTTTATTGGTCACAACACCTACGCGGTCGCCGTCACCGTCAAAGGCCAGGCCGAGGTCGGCGTTGTGCTCTTTCACCGCTGCGATCAGGTCGACCAGATTCTCAGGCTTGCCCGGGTCCGGGTGATGGTTCGGGAAGTTGCCATCGACGTCGCAGAACAGCGGGATCACTTCGCAGCCCAGCGCTTCAATCAGCTGTGGTGCGATGACGCCAGCTGCGCCATTACCGCAATCGACTACTACGCGCAGGTTCTTGGCCAGCGCGATGTCGTCACGAATCTCGGCAAAGTAGCGCTCGAGCACATCGACCTGCTCGACGCTGCCGTTGCCGCTGGCCAGATCATTGTTGTCGATGCGGGTTTTCAGGGCCTGAATCTGCTCGTTAGCCAGCGTGTCGCCGGCGACAACGATTTTGAAACCGTTGTAATCCGGCGGGTTGTGGCTGCCGGTGAGCATGACTGCAGACTTGCCGCTGAGGATGTTGGCCGCGTAATAAACCACCGGCGTTGGCACCATGCCGACATCGCTGACATTGCAGCCACAATCGACCAGGCCTTGAATCAACTGCTCAACCAGCTCTGGCCCCGAGAGGCGGCCGTCGCGACCTACAGCAACATTGGGCTCGCCTTTTGCGAGGCTTTCGGAACCCACTGCGCGGCCAACCCAGTAAGCGGTTTCGGGCGTTAAGGTACGGCCCACGACGCCGCGAATGTCATACGCGCGGAAAATGTCTGCGGGAAGCTTGGGTGCAGTTATTTCAGTAGTCATTACAGGTGCTTGCTCCAATTCCAGAGGGTCCTGGTCATTGTCGAGAATGTCGATATCGAGGATATCAGTGTCTTGAAACAGGGGTGGCGCAGGCTCGGCTGGCTTGGCTGCCGGTTTGGCCGGCGGCTCGTTGCTGCGGCGCGGCATGCTCGCCAATAATTGGGCGAGATGGCCGAGTTCTGGCAAGTTGAGGCTAAACGATTTGACGCTCTTACCCACTGAGAGTTCGCCAATCAGCTGGCGAAGCTGATCGACATCTTCGCTGAGTTGTTGCTTGAGACCGCGCGATGCCAGCTTGAAGCCAAGCAATAATCCGCCAAGAGCAATCAGTGCGGCGAGCCCCAACAGTGGCCATGAAGGCCATGTGGGTTGCAGTTCAGGGCCAGCGCTGAAGCTTAATTGCCAGTTCTGATTGCCGCTGCTCAGGGTTTCGCTTGCCTGGCCGCCATTACCGCGCTGACTCAGGGTTTGCGCCGGGGCGCTGGCGAATTTCTGAGTGAGCACGATTTGGCCTATGCCGGCCGGCAATTCGGGTACGCCCGCCATGACGCGCTTAAGGTCGAATGCCAGCAGCAGGGTGCCGAGCACGGGCGAGTTGCTGTCTTTACGCACGGCTGCGGCGCTATACACCACCCACTGGTCGCCGATCTTATAGGCCTCGACGGCTGCGTCCTTGCCTTTCTCGACACGATTGATCATATCGAGAGCGGCGTAGTTGAGCGGCGCCCGACGGTCTGCCTGCAGCGCGCCTTTGCCGCGCGCAGTCAGGTGCGCATCGACAATGCCTTGCCAATAGCTGAGCGTTGTTTCAGTGCTCTGGATCTGGCCGGGGTCGTGGCTTTGCAGGGCCGCAACCAGCGCCGGGCTCTGCGCGGCGGTCTGGGTGTCGGCTGCCAACTGCTTGAGCGACTGTTGCAGCGCTCCGGCCTGGCTGCTGCTCCAGGCCTGGCTTAGCTGTTGGCGCTGCTGCTGGCCATTGTCGTACAGGCTGTAGGCAACGACTGCTGTCGCCAAGAGCCAACCGCCGATGGCGATAACCAAACCGGGGTTGCTTTGCCTTGAGGTGGCTTCGGCGCCTTTGGCAGGTGAGCTTGGGGCCAAGGGGTCTTGTTGTTGTTTTTTTCCGCTTTTAAATAGCTTCACTCAGTCATTCCCGACAATAGTCCGTTGATGTCTCAAGTGCCCTTAGTGACTGCCAGAGTGCCCGAAACCGCCGGCGCCACGCTGGCTCAGGTCAAATTCCTCGACCAGATCAAAATGCGCCTGGACCACTGGAACCAGAATCAGTTGGGCGATGCGCTCACCAATGGCGACGGTGAATGCGCTCTGGCCGCGGTTCCAGCACGAAACCATCAGCTCGCCCTGATAATCCGAGTCGATCAAGCCGACCAGATTGCCCAGTACGATGCCGTGTTTATGGCCAAGGCCCGAACGCGGCAGAATCATTGCGGCCAAACCCGGGTCGCCGATATAGATCGACAAGCCGGTTGGGATCAGTACGGTTTGCCCCGGCTCGATAACCAGCTCTTCTTTGAGCATAGCGCGCAGGTCCAATCCCGCCGAGCCTGGAGTGGCATAAGCCGGCAGCGGGAATTCAGCGCCGAGGCGCGGGTCGAGAATCTTGGCTTGTAGTGCGTGCATATCAGGCTCTGTAATGTGTTGGCTGTGGCGGATCGCGTTCGGTCTAGCCGCGGTTGTTCAGGCGATCGGCGATGAATTCGACCAGTTGCCGGGCAATCTTGCCCTTGCTGGTTTGGGCGAAACTATTTTTATGCAGCTCGCGGTCAATAATGGTGATGGCATTCTCTTCGCTGTTGAAACCAATAGTAGGATTGGCAACGTCGTTGGCGACGATCAGGTCAAGGTTCTTGTCCTTGAGTTTGCGCGAAGCATATTCCAGCAAGTTTTCAGTTTCTGCAGCGAAGCCAACGCTAAACGGGCGATCTTCGCGTGCCGCCAGTGTCGCCAGAATGTCCGGGTTGCGGACCATCTGCAGAAGCAGGCCATCACCGCTGGTGGGGTCTTTCTTCAGTTTGTGCTGCGCGACAACTTCGGGGCGGTAATCGGCAACTGCCGCTGCGGCGATCAACACGTCGCACGGCATGGCAGCCTCGCAGGCCGCCAGCATGTCGCGCGCGCTGACCACATCAATGCGATTGACCCGATCCGGCGTCGGCAGGTGCACCGGGCCGCTGATCAGGGTGACCTTGGCACCGGCTTCGGCGGCCGCCTCGGCCAGGGCAAAACCCATTTTGCCGGAGCTGTGGTTGGTGATGTAGCGCACCGGGTCGATGTTTTCCTGGGTCGGGCCTGCGGTAATCAGCACATGTACGCCGGTGAGCATCGCGTTCTCGAAGCAGTCAGCGGCCAGTTGCGCCAGATCATCAGCCTCCAGCATGCGGCCAAGGCCGACATCGCCACATGCCTGGCTGCCAGACGCCGGGCCAAACATGCGAATCCCGCGGGCACGCAGCTGCTCGACGTTGCTCTGGGTCGCGGGATCGCGCCACATGGCCTGATTCATGGCCGGCGCCAGTGCGACCGGCGCGTCGGTGGCCAGTACCAAAGTGGTCAGTAGGTCGTTGGCCACGCCTTGGGTCAGGCGCGCCATAAGGTCGGCTGTGGCGGGTGCGATCAATACCAGATCGGCCCAGCGCGCCAGTTCGATGTGGCCCATTGCCGCTTCTGCAGCGGGGTCCAAAAGGTCCATGTGCACCGGGTTGCCGGACAGCGCTTGCAGCGTCAGCGGAGTAATGAACTCGCGGCCGCCGTGGGTCATGACCACGCGTACCTCAGCCCCTTGGTCCTTGAGTCGGCGGACCAGCTCAGCGCTCTTGTAAGCGGCAATGCCGCCGCCTACACCGAGAATGATGCGTTTGCGATAAAGCCGCTGCATAGGCTTGCCTTATATAAGGTGGATGTGCGCCACGGTGTACGCCCCTCCCCAGGTCGGCCACCGCGTAAAAAGATGGGCTACGATATCACAGCGGCCGCATTGCGGCAGCGGCTGCGCAGCAGGAGGCTGCAAGGCGCCTACAGGGTTGTGGGCGCGCGACTCAACAAGGAGGTGTGCATGAGCATTCGCGATTGGCCGGAGGCAGAGCGCCCGCGTGAGAAGCTGTTGGCGCAGGGCGCAGCAACCCTGACCGACGCCGAACTGCTGGCAATATTTCTGCGCACCGGCGTTGCCGGCAAGAGTGCGGTGGATTTGGCGCGGCATTTACTCTGCGAATTCGGCGGCCTGCGCAGCTTACTTGAAGCGGACCAGCCAGTATTTTGTTTGCATCTGGGCTTGGGGCCGGCGAAATTTGCGCAATTGCAGGCAGTGCTTGAAATGGGCCGTCGGCATTTGGCTGAGCAATTGCGCCGCGACTCGGTGCTGGAAAGTCCGCAAGCGGTGCGTAATTACCTCAAGGCGCTGTTGCGCCACGAGCCGCACGAGGTGTTTGGTTGTCTGTTTCTCGATGCCAAGCACCGGGTGCTGGCGTTTGAAGCGCTGTTTCAAGGTTCGATAGACAGTGCCAGCGTCTATCCTCGCCAAGTGGTTAAGCGGGCATTGGCGCACAACGCGGCGGCGCTGATCCTGACCCATAACCACCCATCAGGTGTGGCCGAGCCGAGCCCGGCCGACCGCGTGCTCACGCAACGTCTCAAGGCGGCGCTGGAATTAATCGAGGTGAGGGTGCTTGATCACTTCATCGTCGGCGATGGCGAACCGCTGTCGATGGCCGAGTTCGGCTGGTTGTAAGGGGGCGGGGGCTGGCGTGTGGCCTGCCCCCGGTTGCGCTTACTTCGTCAGCGTGACCTTGGCGAAGTCCTGCCGGCCGAACGGGCTGACCTCGTAGCCGCTGACATTGCTGCGAGTCAGGGCGAACGCCGTAGGATGTGCCAGCGATAACCACAGCGCCTGCTGCTGGATAATCTGTTGCGCCTGCTGGTAGATGTCGCTGCGCTGCGCTTGGGTGGTCGCGGTTTTGCCATCGCTGATCAGCTTGTCCAGCTTGGCGTCGCAATAACGCGCAAAGTTGAGCCCGGATTTAACCGAGGCGCAGGAGAATTGCGGGGTCAGGAAGTTATCCGGATCACCGTTATCACCGGCCCAGCCCATGAACAGCAAGTCATGCTCGCCAGCCTTGGCCCGGCGAATCAGCTCGCCCCATTCGATTACCTTGATCTCGGCCTGAATGCCGATCTTGGCCAGATCCGCCTGCAACAATTGCGCGCCCAGCTTGGGGTTGGGGTTGAGCAGGCTGCCGGATGGGCGCGTCCAGATCGTGGTTTTCAATGGTGTTTGCAGGCCCGCGTCAGCCAGCAGTTTGCGCGCCGCTTGCGGGTCATATTTATAGCCCGGCAAGTCCTTTGCGTAGCTCCAGGTGTTTGGCGGGTACGGACCATTGGCGGCCTCGGCGCTGTCTTCAAATACCGCCTTGAGGTAGCTGGCCTTGTCGAATGCCAGGTTGATGGCTTGGCGTACCTCGGGCTTGTCCAGCGGCGGGTGTTCGGTGTTGATGCCAACGAAGGCGGTCATGAATGCCGCTGTCTTGACCACGCTGATCGAGCTGTCATCGGCCACCGCCTGTACGTCCAGTGGTTTGGGCGACAGGGTGATCTGGCATTCATTGCGTCGCAGTTTCTGCAAGCGTACGTTGGCGTCCGGGGTAATGGCGTAGATCAACTTATCCACAGCGGGTTTGCCGGCGAAGTAAGCAGGGTTGGCGTCGTAGCGCACCACGGCGTCCTTCTGGAAACGCTTGAATATGAACGGCCCGGTGCCGATAGGCTGTTTGTTGAGCGCGTCCGGCGTGCCGGCCTTAAGCAGTTGGTCTGCATATTCGGCCGAGTAAATCGACGCGAAACCCATGCTCAGCGTGGCGAGAAAGGTCGCATCCGGATGCGTCAGGTTGAAGCGCACAGTGTGTGCATCGGGCGCTTCGATGCTTTTTACCAGCTGTGGTAATTGCATGGACTGCGCATGCGGGTAGCCGCTCTGGGCCACTTTATGCCACGGGTGATCGTCGTCGAGCATACGCTGGAAGCTGAACAGCACGTCGTCGGCGTTGAGCTTGCGCGTCGGTTTGAAATAGTCGGTGGTGTGAAAGCTCACATCGTTGCGCAGCTTGAAGGTATAGCTGAGGCCGTCGTCAGATACTTGCCAGCTCTCGGCCAGGCTGGGCGTCAGCTTGGCGCTGGTGGCGTTGTAATCGACCAGTCGATTCATCAGTACGTCGGCCGAGGCGTTGGTGGTGGTCAGCGAGTTGTACTGCACCACGTCGAACCCATCCGGGCTGGCTTCCGTGCATACACTCAGGGTCGCTGCATTCACCAGTAGCGGGCTCATGAGTAGAGGTGCGATAATTAGGGGTAGGGCGTTAAGGCGCATAACCAGCTCCTGAGTAATAAGGCGAGCATCCATTGGCGCTGAAAGCAGGCAGTTTGGCCAGCACGCGCACGAGCAAAGTCTTACCCTAGACCATAAGTTGCTCACAGAACAATCAAATCGGGCGACGAGTGGTATTATCGTCCAAGCCCCCACGTAGAGGCCTGATGCGCTAAATCGCGGTTTGCGCGGTGAGTGGCTTTTTGCGTTTAAGGTTGTTGCTTGGGAGTCTTTCTGGTATAAAGCAGCGCTCTTTTCTAGGGGCCCGGTTGTTGCGCTTTCAGGTGTGGCCGGTAAGACCCTCGAGAAACGCGGCGCTTTGCGCCAATGACATTGAATTTAAGCGGCCAACCCATGCCGGGTTGGGCATGTGGTTTTAGAGGGCTGAGGCATGTCGAGAGTCTGTCAAGTTACCGGTAAGGGTCCGGTAACCGGGAACAACGTTTCCCACGCACACAACAAAACCCGTCGTCGTTTCCTGCCAAACCTGCAGCATCACCGCTTCTGGGTTGAGTCTGAGAATCGCTTCGTACGTCTGCGCGTATCTGCCAAAGGCATGCGTTGCATCGACAAGCGTGGCATTGATGTTGTGCTGTCCGAGCTTCGTGCTCGTGGCGAAAAGGTTTAAGGAGCTAAATCATGCGTGAATTGATCCGTTTGGTGTCGAGCGCCGGTACTGGCCACTTCTACACCACCGACAAGAACAAACGCACCACTCCGGACAAAATCGAAATTAAAAAATTCGATCCGGTTGTGCGCAAGCACGTGATCTACAAGGAAGGCAAGATCAAGTAATTGATCAAGCATCCTTGCTGAGAGAGCCCGCTTTTTAGCGGGCTTTTTCTTGCCTGCAATTTAGTGTTTGACCCTTATGCGCATCATTCAGGCACAAAAAACCCGCCACAAGGACGGGTAAGGGTGTTGCGTGAATCGTGCGAGTATCAGTTTGAGGCTTGCTCGAAGATCACGTAGACCTTGCGACATGCCTCCAGTACTTCCCAAGTGCCGTTGAAGCCGGCCGGGATGACGAAGCGGTCGCCAGCTCTGACAGTCTTGGCGTTGCCGTCCTGGTCACGCAGAACGGATACACCCTGCAGAATTTCGCAGTATTCAAATTCGGTGTAGCTGACATTCCATTGGCCGACAGCGCCTTCCCAAATGCCAGCATTGAACTGGCCGCACGGGCTGCCGTAATGATTGATAACGCTTTGCGCCGGATCGCCCTTGAGGACTTTCTCGGGGGCTGGGCGGTAGTGTTCGGCTTTGCTTGAGGAGTTGGCGAAGTCGACGATCTGCTGAATGTTCATTTTATTGTCTCTATCAGGCGTTTAATTTGTCAGGCACAAAGGCAGATTTGGCTGAAGATTTGGCGCAGTCTATGTTTAATAAAACGAACATGACAAGCCGCTAAGGGCATAAAGTGTCAAATATATTGAAATTTAGCGTTGCTCTGGTTTAGTGTTGCTCACAGGATTGTGAGGCTCTGCGCCACGACAAAAAATTGCAGGTGTGCGGTGATAAATCCGGCACACTTTCTACAGCCATAGAGGATATTCGCATGACTAGTTTGACTCGCGCCGACTGGGAACAGCGCGCCAAGACGTTGAAAATTGAAACCCGAGCGTTTGTACACGGTGAATACTGCTCGGCTGAGTCGGGTGAGACGTTCGAATGCCTCAGCCCGGTCGACGGTCGTTTGTTGGGCCATGTCGCCAGCTGTGATTTGGCCGATGCCGAACGCGCTGTGCGTGACGCCCGCGCTACTTTCAACTCGGGTGTCTGGTCGCGCATGGCGCCGGCCAAGCGCAAGCAGATCATGATCCGCTTTGGCGACTTGATCGCTGAGCATGCTGAAGAACTGGCGCTGCTCGAAACCCTCGACATGGGTAAGCCGATCAGCGACTCGCTGAACATCGACATGGCTGCTGCTGCCAACTCCATTCGTTGGAACGGCGAAGCCATCGACAAGGTATACGACGAAGTAGCGGCCACCGAGCACGATCAGCTGGGTCTGGTCACTCGCGAGCCAATCGGTGTGGTTGCTGCGATCGTGCCGTGGAACTTCCCACTGCTGATGAGCTGCTGGAAGCTCGGCCCGGCGCTGGCCACCGGTAACTCGATCATCCTCAAGCCTTCAGAAAAATCCCCGCTGACCGGCATTCGTGTTGCCCAGTTGGCGATTGAAGCCGGTATCCCGGCTGGCGTATTCAACGTGCTGCCAGGCTTCGGTCACACTGTGGGCAAGGCTCTGGCCCTGCACATGGACGTCGACACGCTGGTATTCACTGGTTCGACCAAGATCGCCAAGCAGCTGATGGTTTATGCGGGCGAATCGAACATGAAGCGCGTTTGGCTGGAAGCAGGCGGCAAGAGCCCGAACATCGTTTTTGCTGACGCGCCTGATCTGCAAGCGGCTGCTGCTTCTGCTGCCGGCGCAATTGCGTTTAACCAGGGTGAAGTGTGCACCGCCGGTTCGCGTCTGTTGGTTGAGAGTTCAATCAAAGACAAATTCGTACCGATGGTGGTTGAAGCGATCAAAGGCTGGAAGGCCGGCAACCCGCTCGACCCGGAAACCAATGTGGGTGCACTGGTTGATACCCAGCAGATGAATAACGTACTGCGTTATATCGAAGCGGGACACAAAGATGGCGCCACGCTGGTTGCGGGTGGCAAGCGTGTGATGGAAGAGACTGGCGGCACTTACGTTGAGCCGACCATTTTCGACGGCGTGAACAACGCCATGACCATCGCTCAGGAAGAGATCTTCGGCCCAGTCCTGTCGGTTATCGCCTTTGATGACGCGGAAGAGGCGATTGCTATCGCCAACGACACCATTTATGGTCTGGCTGCTGCGGTCTGGACCAGCAACCTGTCCAAGGCTCACCAGACTGCCAAAGCGCTGCGCGCCGGTAGCGTCTGGGTTAACCAGTACGATGGCGGCGACATGACCGCACCGTTTGGTGGTTTCAAGCAGTCGGGTAATGGTCGCGACAAGTCGTTGCACGCGTTCGACAAGTACACCGAACTGAAATCGACCTGGATCAAGCTTTGATCCACAGCAGGGCTTAACCGCCTTGTAGCAGTATCAGGTCCGCCCCGCGATCGGGGCCGGCTCTTATGAGCCAAACCTGCGGCCGGGTTTCCCGGGGGATTTATCCCTCTGGAGGCTCGGCCGTTTTGCTTTGTAGGCCTTACAACAGAAGGAATCTGGACATGCGTTGGGGTACCTATTTCGCCGTTTCCATGGCGGTCATCAGTATTGGTCTGGCATTGGGTGTGACCATGCCGCTGGTATCGTTGCGCTTGGAAAGCTGGGGATATGGCTCGTTCGCAATTGGCGTGATGGCCGCAACACCCGCCGTTGGGGTACTGCTTGGCGCCTCGCTGGCCGGCAAACTGGCGGGCCGTTTTGGCACGCGTGCGTTGATGCAGATGTGTCTTTTGGTCGGCGCCGTGTCCGTATCAACGCTGGCATTGGTGCAGAACTATGCGGTATGGGTGGTGTTGCGCCTGCTGTTGGGCGTGGCGCTGACCATGGTGTTCATTCTGGGTGAGAGCTGGATCAACCAGCTGTCGATCGAGAAATGGCGCGGTCGGCTGGTGGCGCTGTACGGCACCGGCTACGCCCTGAGCCAGCTGTGCGGGCCGTTGTTGCTGACGGCGTTGGGCACTGAAGGTGATCACGCATTCTGGACCGGTACTTGTCTGTTGATTGGCGGCTCGCTGTTGCTGCTTGGCCGCACAGGTGCGCCCAAGGTCGGCGGGCATAGCGTCTCGCTCAAGGGATTGGTGGTGTTCTGCCGCAAGCTCCCGGCCATTGCCTGGGCGGTGGCGTTATTCGCCTCGTTTGAAGCGATGATGCTGACGCTGTTGCCCATTTACGGCCTGCGTCAGGGTTTCACACAAGACGTTGCGTTGTTCATGGTCAGCGTGGTGGTTGTCGGGGATGCCGTGCTGCAGCTGCCGATTGGCTGGCTGGCGGACGTGATGTCGCGGCGCTACCTGTTCCGCGGGTGTGGTGTGGTGCTGATGCTGTCGAGCCTGGGCATTCCGCTGGCCTTGCACTCGTCTGTTATCTGGCCTGTTCTGGTGTTGTTCGGCGCCAGTGCCGGCGGCTTGTTTACCTTGTCGCTTATTCAGATTGGCGAACGTTACCGTGACGATGAACTGGTGCGCGCCAACGCTCACGTGTCGCAGTTGTGGGGTATCGGTTGTCTGGTCGGGCCACTGGCAACGGGGGCTGCCAGCCAGTGGGTGAGCGGCCACGCATTGCCGTTGCTGATGGCGCTGGGCGCTGCTGGTTTCGTGGTGCTTGCCTGGCGTCGGGATGAACTGCCGCAGACGGTATCGGCCACCTAATCGATTCAGCCGGTTTCGTTGAGCAGTCTGGCGACGGTTTCACCGACAATCCGCACTGCGTTTTCAATTTCGTCAGTGGCTTTGCTGGCGTAATTGATGCGCAGACAATTGCGGTACTTGCCCGCCGCAGAAAAGATGCTGCCCGGTGCTATCTGGATCTTGTGCTCAAGCAGCGCCTGATTCAGGTACACGCTGTCAAAGCCTGTCGGCAGTTCAACCCACAGCATAAAGCTGCCCAGTGGACGACTGACCCGGGTCTCGCTGGGGAAGTAGCGGCTGACCCAGTCGATCATCTGGTCACGGCTTTGCGCATACTGGCTGCGCATGCGCCGCAAGTGCGGCTCGTAATGGCCGGCGGCAAGAAACTCGGCCAGCGCCAGTTGCGGCAGTTGGGCGGTGCTGCCGGTGCCCATGTATTTCATGTGCAGCACCTGTTCCTGATAGCGGCCAGGCGCAATCCAACCAACTCGCAGGCCCGGCGCCAGGGTTTTCGAGAATGAACTGCAGAGCAGCACGCGGCCGTCACGGTCGTAGGATTTAATGGTGCGTGGGCGTGGGTAGCTGAACGCCAGTTCGCCGTATACGTCATCCTCGATAATCGCCACGTCGTAGCGTTGGGCGAGGTCGAGCAGGGCGCGCTTATTCGCATCGGGCATGATGTAGCCCAGCGGGTTATTGCAATTCGGGGTCAGCTGTATGGCCTTGATCGGCCATTGTTCCAGCGCCATCTTCAATGCGTCGAGGTTGATCCCAGTGATGGGGTCGGTCGGCAATTCCAGTGCCTTCATGCCGAAGCCCTTGAGCGCTTGCATGACCCCATGAAAACTCGGTGAGTCGACCGCAACAATATCGCCGGGCTGACAAATGGCGCGGATAGCTGCCGAGAGCGCCTCATGGCAGCCCGTGGTCACAACGATTTCCTCGAAGGGAATCTGGCAGCCGGAGTCGATCATTAACCGCGAGATTTGCTGACGCAGGCTCTGCTCGCCACGGATACAGCCGTAAGTCAGCACGCTGGCGTCTTGGCGCCGGCTCAAGCGCGACAGCGAGCGCAGCAGCGGTTTCAGGGTGGGCGCAGTGATGTCCGGGCGGCCCCGGCCGAGTTGCAACAGGCCGCTATGTTCTGGGCTATGGCTGATTTGATCGAGGACCTGGTCCCATTGTGAGACTTCGACCGGTCGCAGTGCCGGTCGGCCCACTTGGGGCAAGGCAGGGACTTTGCGCTGCGGTGAAACAAAGTAGCCCGATTTGGGTTTGGGTGTCGCCATTCCCTGATCTTCAAGGTGGCGGTAAGCCTGTTGCACGGTGCTCAAGCTGACGCCGTGCTCGATGCTGAGGGCGCGCACGGAAGGCAGGCGATCCCCTGGCCGATACAGACCTTGCTCGATTCTGGAGCTGATCAGCGTTGCGAGGTCGATATAAAGCGTCATGCGCGCGTCTCTCGGTGCTGGCCGTCTGTTCAGCGATGAACCAGTACAGTTGTCGCTGAAAAGTGTGATTCAGACGGCTAATTGGCAAATCTGTATGGATTTAATAATCATTTTTTGAATCTGTCATGTTTTTTCGGCAAAGCCCATGATGATTGCTCGAATGGGCTAATTGCCGGGAGAAGGAGATGAACGGATTAAGTGATGTAAGGCTGTCGTTGGCCACGCAGGAGTTACAGCACAGTGCTCAGACGACTCTGGCTGGCCGTGTTGAATACGGGCCGCAGGTGTCGCGCTGGACCCTGATGCTGCGCCGCTTGAGCACACGGCGACAGTTACTCAAACTGACCGACCAGCAACTGCAGGACATCGGCCTGACCCGACAGCAAGCGAATCGCGAGGCGTCGCTGCCGTTCTGGAGGTTATGAAATTTAGTCAGACCGCTGGCGTCTCGGTTACGCTGCCAGCCAACGGATAGGAGTCGATCATGGATATCGCAATTTTAACCTTTGAAGGCTTCAACGAACTCGATTCATTCATCGCCGCGGGTATTCTCAATCGCCTCAAGGGTTCGGGCTGGAATGTGCAGATCACCTCTCCAGCGGCCACGGTGACCTCAATGAATGGCGTGCGCATCGAAGCCCAGCAACCGTTGGAGTTCGCCAATAGCGCCGATGTGGTGCTGTTCGGCAGCGGTATCCTGACGCGCGATATCGCGCAAGACCGCTCGATTCTGGATCGGTTACAACTGGACTCGTCGCGGCAACTGATTGGCGCCCAGTGCTCGGGCACTTTGTTGCTGTCGGTATTGGGCTTGCTTGATGGCGTGCCTGCCTGTACCGATTTGCTGAGCAAGCCCTGGGTGGTCGAGTCTGGGGTTGAGGTGTTGCAGCAGGCGTTTTTTGCCAAGGGCAATGTCGCCACGGCAGGCGGCTGCATGGCTTCGCAATATCTGGCGACGTGGGTGATTGCCAAACTGGCGGGTACTGCGGCGGCCGAGACGGCAATTCACTATGTGGCGCCGGTGGGCGAGAAGGAATCCAGTGTGGCGCACAGTCTTTCGGTGGTCACGCCATACATATGAAGCCTTAACCGGCGCATGCAGCAACAACTGCATGCGCCGTTATGCAAGGTTACAGAACCTCTTTCATGCGGTGCCAGAGCATGCCCATCGCCAGCAGTGGCGAGCGCAGGTATTTACCGCCTGGGAAGGTGATGTGCGGCACTTTGGCGAACAGGTCGAAGCCGTTACTGGCCTGACCGGCAATCGCCTCGCCCAGCAACTTGCCAGCGAGGTGCGTGGCATTCACGCCGTGGCCGGAGTAGGCCTGTGCGTAGAACACATTGTTTTGGCCTTTGAGACGACCAATTTGCGGCAGGCGGTTTGCGCCAATGCCGATCATGCCGCCCCACTGATATTCCACCTTGGTGTCTTTCAGGTGCGGGAATACTTCCAGCATCTTTGGCCGCATATAGCCGGCGATGTCCGCAGGATCGCGACCGGAGTAGTGACAAGCACCGCCAAATAGCAGGCGGCGATCGGCAGACAAACGATAGTAGTCCAGCGCGACACGCTGATCACACAGGGCCATATTCTGCGGAATAATCGCTTTCGCCTGTTCTTCGCTAAGGGGCTCGGTGGCGATGATGTAGCTACCCGCCGGCAGCACTTTACCGCCGAGATTGGTGTTCAACTCGCCAAGGTAGGCGTTGCAGGCCAGCACCAGATTGTTTGCCAGCACCACGCCGCTGGCGGTGTGAACTTTGACCTGTGAGCCGTACTCAATGCGGGTAACTGCGCTGTCTTCGAACAGCTGGACGCCCAGCGACTCGGCTGCAGCGGCCTCGCCAAGCGCCAGATTCAGTGGATGCAAGTGGCCTGAGCCCATGTCGATCAGGCCGCCAACATAGCGGTCGGAGCCGACCACTTCACGCATCTGGTTGGGTTGCAGCAGGCGCAATTCGTGCTGGTAGCCGAGGCTTTTCAGCTCTTCGGCGTCTTCGGCAAAGCCTGCGAGGTCGCGAGGTTTATTGGCCAGGTCGCAATAACCCCAGGTCAGGTCGCAGGCGATGTTGAATTGCTCAACACGCTTGCGCACGATATCCACAGCCTCGATGCCCATGAGCTTGAAGTCGCGAACGCCTTCCTCACCGACGACCGATTTGAACTGGTCAACGTCATGGCCAACGCCACGAATCAACTGTCCGCCATTGCGACCGCTGGCTCCCCAGCCCATTTTGTGGGCTTCGAGAACCACCACGGACAAGCCTTTCTGGGCCAGCTCGATCGCTGTGTTAAGCCCCGAAAAGCCCCCACCAACAATGCACACATCAGCGCGCAGCTCACCTCCCAATGGTGCATAGGCCACGCTGCGGTTAGCGCTGGCGGCATAGTAGGAGGCGGCGTGCTGATTGCTGTGAACCGGTTGGTGAACGCGGGCGTTCATGTGTTAAATCCTGTTTATTGTGTTTGGAAAATTTTACGAAGCATAAGCATGGTTGCAGCTGATCGCCAAGCATAAATCCAAAAAAATGGCTGAGCGTCGCATAAATCTCGTTGCGCTTCGGCACGGGTTAAACTGTGTAAACCTGTTAAGGATGCTGCTTATGAGTTGTACCAGCCGGAAAATTGATTACCTGCGTCGGCAGATTCCCAGCTTTGCCTGTATCCCGGGTTGTCACGACTGTTGCGGGCCGGTCACAGCATCCTCCGAAGAGATGTCGCGGCTGCCGCACAAGAGCGATGCCGAGCATGAGGCGGCGCTGGAAGAGTTGAACTGCGTGCATCTGGGGCCGAACGGTTGTCAGGTGTATGACCAGCGTCCACTGATTTGTCGCCTGTTCGGCAGCACGCCGAATTTGCCGTGCCCGCATGGCCGTGGCCCCGAAGTGCCGATTGAGCCGGAGTTTGAGGCGCAGGTACACAAGTTGATTGCGACCACCCGCCAGGTTTTGGTTTAGCGCTCATGTGCAGCTGCCTGCGTCTCACACGAACAAGGGCTGAATCTGCTCGATCACACGTTTTGCCCGTGCAGACAGTGGCCATTCAGCGCGGTGTATCAGCCACAAGGTGTCGATAACGCTTCGCTCGCTCTGAATCACCTGCACACGCTCAGACTGGCCGAAGGCGATGCGCGCAAAGCGCGGTATAACCGTAAAGCCCAGACCACGCGCTACTGACTCCAGAATCAACGAGATTTGATTGGTGTAGCCGCGTGTCGGCAGGTTGCGAATACCCGGCGCACCGGGAAACGAGCGGCTTAACAGCCGGCTGGCCATTGCTTGGCCGTCGGGGTGATCAATAAAGCCCAGACGCTCAAGGTCCTGCCAGCTGTTCACCGCTGCGGCGCTCGGCGCGACCAGTTCCAGCGGTTCTTCGCAAAAGCGGCTGACCTTGAGCCGTGGGTCGTCCGGTCTCAGGGTCGTCAAACCCAGCTCAAAACGGTTTTCCAGCACGCTGGACAAGACCTCGCTGTCCGGGGCGAAGCGATGACGAATGTTCAGCCCGGGATGAGCCTGCTGTAACTCCAGCAGATGTGGATAAATTGCCAGGCCAATGCTGCCGGGGCTTATCAGGCTAATCTCGCCGTGGTCACTCTCAGCCTCAGACAAGCGCAACTGCAAGCGCTGATCCGCCGCGCCAACCTCTGCACAATATTCCAGTAATGCATGGCCCGCCGGGGTCAGTTCCAGTGCGCGCGGACGCCGGATTAACAACTGGCCCAAGCGCTCTTCGAGTTTTTGCACATGTTGGCTGACGGCCGCTTGGGTGAGGTCGAGCCGCTCGGCGGTGCGGGTGAAATTACCTTGCTCCGCTAGAGTTGCAAAAGTGCGCAGCCACTGTGGATTTATCATAACGAATACTTATGCTCTCGATAACAGTTGCCTTATTTTTATTATGGCTATGGCTGCATAGACTGGCTACTCATTAATCAACCCGAGGTAATGACCATGTCCACTGTCTACCCAAGAAGCTTTTCCCATATCGGCTTGTCGGTGACCGACCTCGACGCGGCGGTCAAGTTCTACACCGAGGTCATGGGTTGGTACCTGATCATGCCGCCAACCACCATTGTCGAGGATGACTCGGCCATTGGCGCCATGTGCACCGATGTATTTGGCGAAGGCTGGGGCTCGACGCGTATCGCGCATCTGTCCACAGGCGACCGCATCGGTGTTGAGATCTTCGAATTCTCGAATGCCGAGAAGCCGCAGAACAACTTTGAATACTGGAAAACCGGGGTCTTTCACTTCTGCGTACAAGACCCGGATGTAGAAGGTCTGGCGGCCAAAATTGTTGCTGCCGGTGGTAAGCAGCGGATGCCGGTGCGCGAGTACTTCCCGGGCGAGAAGCCATATCGCATGGTCTACATGGAAGATCCGTTCGGCATCATCCTTGAGATCTATAGCCACAGCTATGAACTGACTTACTCCGCAGGCGCCTATCAGTAATGCGCTGAAAGCCTGATTGCAGCGAATGGCCGTGGTCACTGGCCATTCGCTGGGTCGCGCTCTTTTGCTCCGGCTGTCACGTCTGACTGCCGGGTTTGTTGTCAGCCGACGTGGCTGCTCATGGCGGGCCTATTCCGGAACCGGCAGAGACAGGCTCTCTTTAACCTCTTCCATGACGATATAGCTTTTGGATTCGCGTACGTGG
>MDTG01260275.1_pt1 | contig 29889 bp, 29 predicted proteins | sample 811421 | NCBI WGS metagenome assembly MDTG01 (sample SAMN05326645, study PRJNA326480) | marine metagenome | isolation source: seawater | place: Pacific Ocean: South East | collected 2011 | reverse complement strand
TTTGTTGAAGATATTAAAAAAAAATTTGATTCAAAATCAACTATTATAGTTTCTCCAGATGTTGGCGGAGTTGTAAGAGCTAGAGCAATAGCTAAAAGAGTTGATTGTGATCTAGCAATAATTGATAAAAGAAGAGAAAAGGCAGGTGTGTCTGAGGTGATGAATGTGATTGGAGACGTGAAAAACAAAAAATCTATTCTTATCGATGACATTTGTGATACTGCAGGAACACTTACAAATGCTGCAGTAGCTTTAAAAAAACAGGGAGCAGAATCGGTTTACTCTTACATTACTCATGGAGTTTTATCAAAACCCGCAATTGAAAGAATAAATAATTCTCCAATTGATAAAATAATAATTACTGATAGTATCCAAGCTAATATTGAAGTAATTAATTCTGCAAAAATTGAGCAAATTTCAATAGCTCATCTTATAGGAGAAGCAATAAACAGAATTAGTGATAACAGGTCTGTGTCCAGTCTGTTTGCATAGATTTTAAGGAGAGAAAAGTGAGCGAAACAATTGAATTGATAGCAGAAAAAAGAAAAAATAAACTTAACCCGAGACTTTTAAGAGACAGCGGAAAGGTGCCAGCAATTGTTTATGGTGAAAAAAAAAATCCTCTTTTAATTTCTCTAGACACTAAATCAATAAAAAAACAAATTGAATCGACAGGTTTCTTTTCTAAACAATTTGTTCTAAATATTGAGGGAGAAAAACATAAGGTTTTGCCTAAAGATCTTCAACTTCATCCAGTAAAAGAAACAATCGTTCACTTAGATTTTTTAAGAATTGGCGAAAATACTAAAGTAACAGTATCTGTGCCTGTCACTTTTATAAATGAAAACCTATGCCCAGGTCTTAAACAAGGAGGAGTTATTAACATTGTAAGGCATGAGGTTGAAATCAGGTCTCCAGTAAATAAAATTCCTAAGAATCTAGAAATCAACTTAGATGGTATTGAAATAGGAGATAGTATTCACATTAGTGCAGTTAAACTCGATTCAGAGGTAAAACCACTAATAACAGATAGGGATTTTACAATTGCAACCTTAGCTCCTCCAACTGTAATTAAAGAAGTTGAGAAAACAGAAGAGGAAACTAGCGAAGGGGAAACTGCAGAATCAGAAAAAACTGAAGAGAAAAAAGAAGAAACTAGTGACGAAAAAAAAGAATAAACTATTATAAATGATTTTAATAGTTGGTCTAGGAAATCCGGGAAAAAAATATTTAAAAACAAGGCACAATGTTGGCTTTATGTATATAGATAAGTTGAAGAATAAATTTGACTTTCCAAATTATAAAAATTTGTTTATGGGTGAAATAACAATCACTGAGCTATACAATACTAAAGTAATGTTATTAAAGCCGAAAACCTTCATGAACCTATCAGGTCAATCGGTAAAACAAGCAGTAAAATTTTACAAAATTCCAATAGATAATATTATTGTTGTACAGGATGATATTGATTTAGAATTTTCAAAGATAAAAGTGAAACAAAACAGCAGTCACGGCGGTCATAATGGTATTAAAGATATTATCTCAAAAATAGGAAAACAATTTACTAGGATTAAAATTGGAATAAACAAACCAGTACAAAAATCAGATATAAATAAGTTTGTTCTTGAAGATTTTAGTAAAAATGAATTAGAAGAAATTTTTATGATTTTTAATAAATTAATAAAAAACTTTGAATTTATAATTAAAAAAGATTTTATAAAGCTTAAGAATAATTTGAGTGTAAAATAATGGGATTTAATTGTGGGATTTTGGGCTTACCAAATGTTGGAAAGTCAACCTTATTTAATGCACTTACTTCGACACAGTCAGCTGAATCAGCAAATTATCCGTTTTGTACCATTGAACCCAACATTGGAGTTGTAAGTGTGCCCGACAAAAGGCTTGAGATAATATCAAACATCTCAAATTCTAAAAATACAATCTATAATCAACTCGAATTTGTAGATATTGCTGGACTTGTAAAAGGTGCAAGCAAGGGTGAAGGTCTAGGTAATAAGTTTTTAGACAATCTATCAAAAGTAGATGCATACATACATATGGTAAGATGTTTCAATGATAAAAAAATAACTCATGTTTCAGATAACTTAAATCCTGCCGAAGATATTAAAATAATAGAAACAGAACTTTTACTTTCAGATCTTTCAAAAGCCGAAAATATAATTGAAAATTATTTAAATAAGCACAAAGGCAACAAAATTGATCCACAAATAAAGCATACTCTTGATATTGTAAAAAAAAATCTTGAAGACGGCATCCAAATTAATGAGATTGATCTTGAGATTGAGCAAAAGAAAATTATAAAAGATTATAATTTTTTAACAAACAAACCATATTTATTTGTTTGTAATATAGAAGAAGAGTCCATTATTAGCGGAAATTCATTCTCAAGGAATGTGCAAAATTACGCCAATGCTAAAGGAAAAAAGACAATTAATGTTTCTGCTTCGATTGAATCTGAAATTGCATTAATAGAGGATCAGAAAGAAAGAAATGATTTTTTACAAAGCCTAGAATTAGATGAAACAAGCCTCTCAAAATTAATCAGAACAGGTTATCAAATGCTTGATTTAATAACTTTTTTCACTTCTGGAGAAAATGAGTCTAGAGCATGGACATGTAAAAATGGTACATCAGCTCCACAAGCTGGAGCAAAAATTCACACTGATTTTCAAAAAGGTTTTATTAAAGCAGAAACAATTGGTTATGAAGATTTTGTAATGTTTAATGGCGAAACTGGCTGTAAAATTAACGGAAAAATTAGACAGGAAGGTAAAGACTATATAGTTAAAGATGGTGATATTCTTAATTTTAAATTTAACGTATAGATTTGTACTCATTGAATAAACTTATTACTTTATTCATTTCAGTTTTACTAATTAGTTTCACATTTTTTGATAAATTACACATGAAAAACTGTTTTGACAATTTTTCTAGAGACTCAGTTAAAGATATAGCTTCTTCAATTGTTTCACCAGTTGTCAATTGACCGTGATTCTCCATAAGGCAACCTTTTCTGGTTTTTAATGCCTTCAAGACATTTTTTGCTAAAGAATCTGTCCCAAAGGTTGCATATTTAGCACATTTTATATCATCACCTCCGAATTCTGCTATCATATAGTGGAATGATGGAATTTTCTTCCTTAGACAAGAAAGTGTGGAGGACCAAAATGAATGGCTATGCGAAATAGCATTTACATTTGATTTTTTTAAATATAAGAGTAAATGTATCCTCCACTCACTTGATGGAGGTCTTGAACCATAATGATTTCCTTTTAAATTTATAAATTGGATATCACTAACACTTATATTGACAGGATCCATGGCCGAAGGAGAGATTAAAAATCCATCTTTATATCTAATACTTATATTTCCCTCAGATCCAATATTTAAATTTTTCTTATTTAAATATTGGATTGAATTTACAATTTTTGTTTTAATGCTATTTGACATGACGTTTGACTTTTAATTTTTTTTCTATTTCTCTTTTGTTTGCTTTACAAATACCAAATTCTGTAATTAAACCTGTAATATATGCTGAGGGTGTAACATCAAATGCAGGGTTGTATACATTAGCATTTTTAAAATAGATATTAGATGCTCTAATTTTTTTTCCATCAAAGGTATTAACAGAGGATAATTCTGTTCCACTTCTTTCTTCAATTTTAATTTTTCCAAGTCCCTTTTTTAAATTTTTATCAATTGTAGATAAAGGTAAAGCAACATAAAATGGAATGGAATTATCGTGTGCTGCTAGTGCTTTTAAATACGTTCCAATTTTATTACAGACATCACCATTTAAAGCTGTTCTGTCACTTCCAACAATGCATATATCTACAGATTTTTTTTTCATCAGATGTCCACCTGCATTATCAACAATGATTGTGTATGGTATGTTTTCCTTTTCTAGTTCCCAAGCTGTTAAAAGTGCTCCCTGATTTCTTGGACGAGTTTCGTCTACCCATACATGAATAGGTATTTTTTTTCTTTTTGCTTTAAAAATTGGAGCTAATGCTGTGCCCCAGTTAACAGCTGCTAGCCATCCAGCATTACAATGAGTTAAAATATTCACAATTTTTTTTTTTTTTTTTAAAATCCTTTCTAAAATGCCACAACCATATTCACCAATTTTTTCGCAAGCTCGTTCATCATCCTTTGAAATTTTCTCAGCAATCATAAAAGCAGTTTCTATTCTCATCGCTTTTTGTGTTTTGAAAAGTTGGGATTTCATTATAGTTAGTGACCATTTCAAATTCACTGCAGTTGGTCTGGTTGATAATAGCTTTTCGTAACAATGTTTAATATTGTAATCACTTTGATCATTAAGCATTGAGTTTGCCATTCCAAAAGCAGCAGTTACTCCGATAAGAGGGGCTCCTCTTACTTTCATATTGGATATTGCATCGCAGAAATCGCCTAATGTTTTTAAACAAATAGTTTTAAAAACAAAGGGTAGTTTAGTTTGGTCAATTATGAAGACTTTTTTATTTTTACACCAAATGGTTTTACAGATTTTTCCATCTACAAGCATTGTTAATTCGACAATATATGTTTTAATTTTTCTTTTATACTGTTATTTACCTTTGATAAGTCTGTTATTAAAGAATTTTTTATAGTATCTGTAACACTTTTTTCACAATCAATTCTATCTAGTTTGGTTATCATATCAATAAATTTAAATGCCTTATCACTATTTTCTTTTAAGGTATTCACTATTTGTTCTACAGTAACTTTATCGTGATCAGGGTGCCAACAATCATAGTCAGTTACCATCGCTATTGAACAATAACAGATTCCAGCCTCTCTAGCTAATTTTGCTTCAGGAATATTAGTCATTCCAATGACATCACATCCCCATGACCTAAATAATTCTGATTCTGCAATTGTTGAAAATTGTGGACCTTCAATGCATACATAAGTTCCAACTTTATGATATTTAAACTTCAGATTTTTTAATATTTTTGAAGATATTTTTCTTAAATTTTTACTTGTAGGCTCAGCAAAAGGTATATGAGCAACAATATTTTTATCAAAAAACGAAGATTCTCTTTTATAAGTTCTGTCGATAAATTGGTCAACAATTACAAAGTCACCAGGTTTATAATCTTTTCTCAAACTCCCAACTGCAGATAATGAGATAATGTTTTTGCAGTTTATTTTTTTTAAACACTCGATATTAGCTCGATAATTTATAGCTGAAGGCGGAATGGTGTGGTTTCTACCATGTCGTGGTAAAAATGCTATTTTTCTTCCATTTAAGCTACCTATACACACAGAATCTGAGGGATTACCAAAGTAAGATTTAATTTTAGTCCATTTATAATGCTTAAATCCTGGAATTTTATAAAGACCACTTCCACCTATAAAAGCAATATCGACATTGTTCATACTATTCTACATCTTTCCATACTTTTCTTTTAACTGCCAATAACATAAGGGTGATTATAATAAGGAAAATCAGAACTCTAATGCCTAATACTTTTCTCTCCTCTAATTCAGGTTCGGCTGTCCAAACTAAAAAAGATGTAACATCCCTAATAATTTGATCTTGAGTGGCAGGTGTTTCATCTGCATACTCTACAATTTCGTCAACAATGGGCATAGGCATAGCAATTTGATTACCTGGGTATATGGTATTATAATACATACCATCATTAATATCTAAGTTTTCAGGTGGATCCTTGTAGCCATTTAATAAGTTATAGAGATAATCAGCACCACCTGCTCTTGCTTTTGTAATCAGTGAGAGATCAGGAGGGTACGCACCATTATTAGCAACTCTTGCTTCTTTATCATTAGAATATGGACCCACGAATTTGTCACTGGGTTTTGCTAATCTATCAAACATTTCACCTTCGTCATTAGGTCCATCTAAGATTTCATATTCCGATGCAATAGACTTAACTTCATCTGTTGAAAACCCAATATCTGCTAAATCTCTATAGGAAATGTATTTTATTCCATGACATCCAGCGCACACTTCTCTATAAACTTGAAAGCCTCTTTTGATGGATGATTGATCAAACCTTCCAAAGAAACCATCAAATGGCCAGTTTTGCTCAAGTAAATCTGCTTTTTCAGCTGCTAAAACTTCTATTTTAAAAAAAGAACCAAAGCACAAAATTATAAAAATTTTGATAAATAATTTCATTGTCTAGATATTCTCGGCAGAAGTTTTATCGTTACCAAATTTATCTGATAAAACTGATGCTGCAATACTAGTTGGTATAGCTCGCGTATTCTCGTATCTAGATAATATGGGAAGTATAACTAGAAAAAATAAAAAATAATAACCAGTAGCTATTCTTGAAATAAGAACATAGATACCTTCTGCTGGCATAGAGCCAACCCAACCTAATACTAAACAGTTAATAAAGAATAACCAAAAAAATTGTTTGTAATAGGGTCTAAACTGCGCGCTTCTAGTTTTATGAGTATCTAACCAAGGAAGTACAAACAAAACCACGACTGCAGCAAACATCAAAATTACCCCCATTAATTTATCGGGAACAGCTCTAAGTATGGCATAAAAAGGCAAGAAATACCACTCAGGAACAATATGAGCCGGCGTCACTAATGGATCCGCAGGTATATAATTGTCCGGATGTCCCAAAAAATTAGGAGCGAAGAATACTAATCCAAAAAATATAATTAAAAAGACACCTAATCCAAAGTAATCTTTAACTGTATAATATGGGTGAAATGGAATTGTGTCTCCCTCTGATTTTACATCAATTCCAAGGGGATTATTTGATCCAAACTGGTGCAATGCAACAATATGAAGACCAACCACACCAACAATTAGGAAAGGCATTAAATAATGTAGAACGAAGAATCTTGTAAGTGTAGGGTTATCGACAGAAAAGCCTCCCCACAAAAATGTTACTATATAATCACCAATGACTGGAAAGGCTGAGAATAGGTTTGTTATAACTGTGGCCCCCCAAAAACTCATCTGTCCCCAAGGTAAAACATAACCCATAAAAGCTGTCGCCATCATTAAAAGAAGTATTAATACTCCAAGAATCCATAAAATTTCTCTAGGTGCTTTAAATGACCCATAATACAAACCTCTAAAAATATGAATATATACGACAATGAAAAACATAGATGCACCATTCATATGAATGTATCTTAATAGCCAACCATTATTGACATCTCTCATAATTCTTTCAACACTGTCAAAAGCTAAATCAGCGTTTGCTGTATATTGCATTGCAAGAAGAATTCCAGTAATAATCATAATCACCAATGTGACTCCAGCGAGTGAACCAAAATTCCAAAAATAACTTAAATTTTTTGGTGTTGGGTAATCCCTAAGATTATGGTTTATAAATGTAAAGACTGGAAGCCTACTGTCTATCCAACCTTTTACGCCTTTTAATTCATTTTTATCAGAGCTCATAATTTTATCCTATCTTTATAATTTCATCACTAACAAATTCATATGGAGGAACATCTAGGTTCAGCGGAGCAGGGCCTTTTCTTACTCTTCCTGAGGTATCGTAATGAGACCCGTGACAAGGACAAAACCAGCCTCCATATTCCCCTTTTTCGTCACCTACTTTTTGTCCAAGTGGAACACAACCTAAATGTGTGCAGACTCCCACAACCACCAACCATTCTGGTTTTTTGACTCTTTCCTCATCTAAACTTTTATGTGTTAAATCATTTACAACTACATTTCTAGCTTGCTCAATCTCATCTTGAGTTCTATGTCTGATAAAAACTGGTTTTCCTCTCCACATAACTGTGAGACTTTGCCCAGATTCAATAGGGGATAAATCAACTTCAGTAGAGGAAAGTGCTAATACATCTTTTGCAGGGTTCATTGTGTCTATTAATGACCAAGCGGCTACAGCACCTCCAACTAACGCCAAGCCAGTGGTTGTCATAAATAAAAAATCTCTTTTTTCGCTATCAACTTTTTGTTTCTCATCAGAATCAGAAAAGTTATTATTTAAGTTTTTTTTATCCATAATGTTTTATTAATTTATTAAACATATTATAAATTCATTATTATTCATTATAATATAAAAAATTTTATTGCTAAAACAATGAAAAATATTGAAGATTTAAAAAAAAAAACACAAAGTTGGTTTAAACTTTTGAGAAACAAGATTTGTAATGATATTGAGAATATTGAAATAAATCATAAATCGACTCATCAAATTTTCAAAAAAAAAAAATGGTATCGAAATAATAAAAATAACAAATCTGGTGGCGGGGAAATGGCAGTACTTCGAGGCGATGTTTTTGAAAAGGCCGGGGTGAATATTTCAACTGTTTATGGAGAACTTTCAAAAGAACTAATTGGTAAAATACCTGGAACAGAAAAAAATCCTACCTTTTGGGCATCTGGAATTTCACTTGTTATTCACCCAAGATCGCCATCAATTCCTGCTGTTCATATGAATACAAGGTTTATTGTTACAGAAAAATTCTGGTTTGGTGGTGGTGCCGATATAACTCCTATAAACAAAAAATCATTAGCTTCAAAATCATTAGCTGGTTTATTTCACAAGTCTTATAAAAAAATTTGCGATGAGTATAAAAATGGCTCTTATGAAAAATACAAAAAATGGTGCGATGAATATTTTTATCTTCCACACAGAAACGAGACAAGAGGTCTTGGAGGTATATTCTATGATAATCTAAATAGCGGAAATTGGAAGAATGATTTTAACTTTACAAAAAATGTTGGAGTCACTTTCATTGAAACTTATAAAGAAATTGTTAAAAAATCAATTAAAACACCTTGGACAGAAAAAGATATTAAAATGCAGCTTGAAAGAAGATCTAGATACACCGAATTTAATCTTTTATACGACCGTGGTACTAAATTCGGTCTACTCACAAATGGAAATATTGAGGCCATATTTATGTCTTTACCTCCTTCAGCTTCTTGGTAAAGTTCTAGCAAACTTGAGGCATTCATTTTTATTTGGCTTAAAGTTGTTTTTAATCCACCATTTTTCGATATATTTTAAATATTTACCCATAATCTTACCTTTCTTGAAACCTTCTCTTATTAAGTCATCTCCGTTAACTGGCATTTTTTGCTTTTTCCACTTTATAATTTTCTTTAAAATATCTTCAAATTTTTGTCTATTTATCAAACCGTCCTTGAAATTAAAAATTAATTGATCAATTAAGCAGTCTCTATCATTCTTGAAAAGAGCATGGTTAACTGTCTCTGAGTCGTAATTTTTAAAATTAATTTTAGAAAATAATCTTTTTGTAAATTTTTTTCCTAAAACTTTTAAAAAATTATTTTCTTTTCTTTGATCAAAATCTATCAAAAAAAATTTCAATCTTCTTTCTATATCACTCAGTTTATACTTTCTTTCAATATAAAAAAACTTTTGATAATTTTTCAAATTAATATCCTCACCAAAAATATAAAAAAAAAATTTTATTTTATATAAAAATTCAATGTTATCTTCAAAAGATTTGAATAATATCATTTTCTTAAGTTCTCCAATTTTTCTTTCAATTGAAATGAGGCTTAATTTTGGAAGAAACTGTTTACAAGCATTTAACCCATGAATTTCAAACTTACTGGAATATTTAAAACTAAATCTAAAAAATCTTAAAATTCTGAGATAGTCCTCCACAATTCTTTTTTTTGGATTTCCAATAAAAAGAATTTTTTTTCTCTTAAGGTCACTAATACCATTAAAAGGATCAAAAATATTGCCTGATAAGTCCAAATAAATCGAATTAATTGTGAAATCTCTTCTTTTGGAATCAATAGTCCAATCCTTTACATAATCAACCTTAGCCCACCTTCCATCAGATTGAGAATCTTGTCTTAGTGAGGTTATTTGAATTAAAAATTTATTAAAATTTACTGTCAATGTTCCAAAGTCAATTCCTGTTTCTAAAAATTTTATTTTTTTTTTTCTTTAAACATTCTTTTACCTCTTCAGGATTCAAATCAGTTACAACATCACAATCTTGAATAATTTGTTTCTGAACTAAATCTCTTACTGCACCACCAACAATTTTAATGCTTCCGTTTAGAGGTTCGAAAGATTTTGATATTTGAGTTAATTCCTTCAATGGTAAACGATACTTTTTAGCAGAATTAACAAAGTCTCTGATTTTATTATTTGCTTTCACTAAAATGACCTGGAATTATTTTTTCTCCATCAAATTGAGGTGGTACATAGTTGCCTTCAATGTTGGATTCATTTAAGTAGAAGAATAAAATCAGAAAAAAAAGTATGCTTGATATAGCAAAAACATTAATAAATACTAAATTTTTTTTTTTTAATGAAGAAAGTGTCGTCAATCTATAAATTAGATAGATTATAATTATAAAAAATAGTATTAATAATATTTTAAACATACTTATAGTTTAATCATAATGGTAAAAAAGATTAAAGTTTATTTTACATGCTTAAAGTTGATAAAAAGATATCACAGTCACTAGAAAAGATCGATAATATCAATAAAATTATTGGGGAAAAATTTTTTGGTCAAAAAATAATTGTTGAACAAGTTCTCTCTTCTATACTGGCGTCAGGGAATACACTACTAGTTGGTGTTCCGGGTCTTGGAAAAACACTTTTGTTCCAAACTCTAGCAAATAGTCTGAGTTTATCTTCAAATAGAATTCAGTGCACACCTGATTTAATGCCAAATGATATTTTAGGGACTGAGATAATTAATCAAAAAAATTTTAAAGAATTTTCATTCATTAAAGGTCCTATTTTTTGTAATCTTTTGATGATTGATGAAATTAATAGAGCAAGCCCAAAAACTCAATCAGCTTTACTTCAAGCTATGCAGGAAGGACACATCACAATCAATGGTAAAAATTTTGATTTGCCAAAACCTTTTATTGTGTTGGCAACAGAAAATCCAATTGAGCAAGAGGGAACATATCCTCTTCCTGAGGCACAGCTTGATAGATTTTTAATGCATGTAAACATTTCTTATCCAGACGAAGATACAGAAAAAAAAATATTAGTAGATAAAAGTTATAGACAGTTAGGCACCAAAAAATTGGAGCCAAAAAATTTGCTGGAATTAATAAATATTTCTAATGAATTGCCTATTGGAGAGTCAGTTGCTGAGTTTACACTTGGTATAATAAGACACCTTAGGCCTGAGACAACAAAATTTAGCTATATTAAAAAATATATTAAATGGGGCGCAGGACCAAGAGGAGGATTGGCTCTAATCAAAGCTGCAAAAGCACGTGCGCTATTAAGAGGAAATTTGTCGCCTTCAATAGCTGATATAATCAACTTGGCGCAACCATGTCTTCGCCACCGAGTCTCACTTACATTTGAAGCGCAAACAGAGCAAATAAAAACAGATTATTTGATTAAAAAAATCTGCGAAGATTTAAGTTAAAATGCAAAATTTGATTCAAAAGGCTAAATCTATCTCAGTAAGACTTCCAAAAATTAATATTTCATATAAAAATTCAAAATCCCACGATTTTGGTGATGTAAGTGTCAAAAAACCTGGATCTAGTGATGAATTTTGGGATTTTGAAAAATATACAGTCGGAGATTCTATCAAAAAAATTGATTGGAAAAAATCCTGCAAACAAGCCGGTCTGTATATTAAAAATAATGAAAGTGAAAATGCCAACAATATTTGGTTTTATGTTAGCAAAAGTGGAAGTATGAATTATAAAAATTCGAAGCATGTAGAAACAAAACTTGAAAGAGCTACGGTAATTGGACTAATATTTTTAGATATTTTGCTAAAGTCTGGAGAAAAAGTTGGAATTATTGGCTCTGAGTTAGGACTAAGAAAGGGACAAAAAAATTACATTGCAATGGCCGCTGAGCTTATCAAAAAAAATAAATCTCAAGATAATAGAATTAAACAAAATGATGTAGTTTTTTTTATATCAGATTTTTTAGAAAATACCGAAAAAATTAAAGCGAAGCTCTTTGATTTATCAAAAACAAAGTTCAACGGATTTTTGATTCAAATTTTAGACTCTTCTGAAATAAACTTTCCATTTGAAGGAAGAAACAGATTTTTTGATCCTATTTCAGGTTTACATAAGCTTTTTAATAAGTCTGAGAATATGAGAAGTACTTATAAAAAAAGATTTAAAGATCATCAAGAAAAATTAAAGATTCTTTGTTCAAAATCGGGTTGGAAGTTTCTTTCTAATACAACAAACGAAAGTTATGACTCAATAATATCAGAGCTTTACAGGGTATTATAATAATTTAAAATTTATGATTTTCTCTTCAAATATTTTTTTCACATATCCTTTCGTTTTATTAGCTTTTTTATTACTCCCTTTTTTTTGGAAGTTTTTGAAAACCACACCACCATCTCCAAAATTAAAAAAGTTTCCAGCGATAATTTTTTTAGCAAAAAGCAAATCTATAGACCATAAACCAGAAAGTAATTCAAATTTAATTGTATTCTTGCGTTTACTTTTAATCTCTTCAATTATATTGGGATTTAGTCAACCACAAATTAATAAATCAAATGATAATAGTATATCAAATCTTATAATTCTGGATAATAGTAAGTTTTCAAGCATAGCTTGGAGATCAACAATTAACAAAATTACAGAGTTAATTTTAGAAAATGATAATGAACAAAATAATTTTTCAATAATTACATCAACTGAAGCAACAAAAAATAACTTATTTTTTTTGCACGAGAAAAAGTCTGGTGAAATTCTTGATTCACTTTCAAGCCTAAAACCACTACCTTGGGTTCCAAATTATTCATTATTGAAAAACAAAATAGATAAATTAAAAAAAAAATTTGATAATGTTTTTTGGTTTACAGAACCAATAGATATTAGTGATAAAAAAAAATTATTTAATAGTTTAAGTGAAAATAATATAAAAATTATCTATGTAAATAAAGAAAAAATACCTCCAATAATAAAGTTTAAATACCAACGTAATGATGCTTTTTATTTCGAAATTTTTCACCCCCTAAAGTTATATAATCAAGGAACTGTCGATTGCTACAGCTTAGATAACAAGCTTTTATTTAAAAGTTCATTCAAGTCAGATTTAACAAAAAAAAATGAGTTTTATATGTCAAAGGTAAAATTGCTTGTACCATCTAGTCTAAAAAATAAAATTGATTATTTTCGCTTTAATAATATCAATTCATCGTCCACAAAGATTTTTTTAAGTGAAACCGAAAAAAAAAAAACGGTGGGTATCGTTGGAACTAATCAAAATTCAGAAGCCTTAAACTTCGATAGTGGAAATTACTTTGTTGAAAATGCACTTAAAACCAGATTTCAAATTAAAAAAAATAATTTAGAAGAAATTTTGAATAAAGAAATCAAACTTTTATTTATTGATGATCAATTCATAAATTATGACAAATCGGTTAACAAATTAGAAGAGTGGGTCAAAGAGGGAGGAACACTGGTAAAATTTGGAGGTGATAACTTTCTTCAAAATATTAAAGATAAATCTAATCAAAAGTTAAGAAATAATTTTTCACTTACTGGAAAAAAAATTTTGGTTGGTGGAAAACTACGCTTAAAGCAATCACTAAATTTATATAAGATTTCCGAAAAAAGTCCATTGTTTGGATTGAAAATTCCTGACGAAGTTAAAATTAATAAGTATATTGAGTCTAGCCCATCAAACTTTTCTAAGGATATTAATGTCTGGCTAAGACTAGAAAATGGAACACCACTAATATCAAGTATTTCAAAATCAAAGGGGCAAATAATTTTTTTTCATATTCCATGTAATACCGAATGGTCAAACCTAACATTATCATATTTTTTTGTTGATATACTCCAAAAAATTATAGACGAAAGTAAAGGGATTAAGTTAAAAGAAGATAGAGCTTTAAAGCCTTTTAAAAATCTAGATGCATTTGGGAAACTTGTTGATCCATCACCTCAGAGTTTAAATATACCAAATGTTAATATGTTAAAAAAGCTACGTATAAATTATAATTATCCTCCTGGTCTTTACAAAGATGTTTACGGAGTTTATGCTTTAAATTCAGGAAGTAATAATTTTTTGAAATTTAAACTTTTTAATTTTAACGAAAAAACCTTATTCAATCAAAAACATAATGAAAAGAATGTAAATTTAAAAAATCCACTTTTTATTTTAGCAATCATTCTTTTTATTACAGATACAATAATTACGCTTTTTTTAAGACAACTTATAAATTTTAAAAAATTGAAATTTATTTTATTTTTATTTTGTTTTTTCTTTATAAAAGATATCAAAGCAGAAAAAATTAAAATGAGTGAAATAAGTGAAAATAAAATTGGTTATATTTCAAATGGAAATCCAGAAGTTGATAAAGTAACATATAATGGACTAAAAAATTTATCAGATGTTATAACTCAAAAAACTGCTGCTATTTTTACAAATCCAAAACTAATTGATTTAGAAAATGATAGGCTTTTTTCTTTTCCTCTCATTTATTGGGCAACAGGTACAAAGGTTGAAAGTTTACCAAAAAAGATAAAACAATATATTAATGATGGTGGTTTATTATTAATTGACTGTAAATTAGATCAAGATGAAATAATTATTGATAAATGTTTAAAAAGATTTGAAACTTTGTTAGAATCAAATCTTCCAGGGAAACTAAAAAAACTTGATAAGTCGCATGCTATAGCAAAAAGTTTTTATTTATTAAAAAATTTTCCTGGAAGAAGAAATGAACCTGTTTTTTTTTTAAAATCTAATTCGTTAAAATTTGATAATGCTTCATCTGTGGTTTTTGGTAATAATGATTGGACTGGAGCATGGGCAAAAAAAAATAAGAAGGAATTTTTGTATCCGATTCTAGAGAATAATCCAAATCAAAGAGATATATCATTTAGATTTGGTCTGAATTTACTGATTTATTCTCTTACAGGTAATTATAAAACTGATCAAGTTCATGTGCCAGAAATTCTTAAAAGAATGGACAAAAAGTGACAGAGAACTTCTTTTCAAATCTTATTTTTTCTCCAATAGTTTCATATTGGTTTATTATTTTTTTTATAATTCTTTTTTTTATTTTTACTGTTTATTCAATTCTTAATTCAGCATCTGGAATAATTTATCGTGTTCTAATTTTTGCAATAATGATAATTATGATTTCACAACCAAGTTTAAAAATTGAAAAAAGAAAGATTGAAAAAGATATAATTACATTTGTTCTTGATAAAACAAACAGTCAAAAAATTACAAAAAGAGACAAAAGAGTAGATGAAGTGTATGAAAATTTATTAACAGAAATAAGTAAATTTAAATTATTAGATATACTTGAAATCCAAATCGAAAAAGAAAAAATCACAACACAACTAGGCAGTGCAGAGAATATTAAAAATAAAAAGCTTTCCAAAAAAAAAATTGAAAATACCGATCCCAATAGATCCAATATTTTATCGGTTTTAGAAAATAATATAAATCAAATACCCTCTAAAAGATTATCTGCAATTCTTATTTTAACAGATGGTCAAATTCATGATCTTAATAAAAATAAGTTTTTTGATAAGTATGATGTCCCTGTTTATTTCTTATTAGTTGGAGAAAGAAAAATCAACGATAAAAGATTGTCAATTATTTCTAAACCTGAATTTGGTTATTTAGATGAAGAACCTAAAATAATTGTTAATATTAAGGACTTTCTTAAATCGAATGACATAAAAACAAATATATTGATTGAACAAAAAAATAAAAAGAAAGAAATTCAGGTAATTAATGGTAGTGATGCAAATATAAAAATCGATTCACTTGAACCAGGTGAAAATATTATTAAAATATCATCTAAGATAAGACCAAAAGAGTTATCAACTCTAAATAATTCAAAAATTGTAAAAATTACTGGCATAAGAAAAAAATTAAGAGTACTTCTTATATCAGGAGCTCCTTATAAAGGAACAAGAGTTTGGAGAAATTTTCTTAAGTCGGATCCATCGGTTGAATTAGTTCATATGACAGTTTTAAGACCTCCCTCAAAAAATGATAATACTCCAGTAAATGAATTATCACTGATACCTTTCCCTACAAAAGAACTTTTCGAACAAAAACTAAATAAATTTCAACTGATAATTTTTGACAATTTTGAAGGTAAAAATGTTTTAAATCCAATCTATTTTCAAAACATTTTAAATTTTGTTGATGAAGGAGGAGCGATATTGGAAATCGCTGGACCGTCGTATAATTCGAATTTTAGTTTATTTAGAACTCAAATAGGAAAAATATTACCAGGAATTCCGTCAGGTAAGGTTCTTATTGGGAAATATAAACCAAAGTTAACTGAAATTGGAAAGATTCATCCAGTCACAAAAGACCTTTTTAAAGGAAGAAAAAACTTTGGTTCATGGTATCAGATGAACCAAATTGATGATTTAGATGAAGAATCACTAACTTTATTGTCTGGACTCAACGAAAAACCTTTGTTGGTAATTAAAAAAGTGAATAAGGGTAGAATTGCACAAATATACAGTAAAAATATTTGGCTTTGGACAAAAATAGAGAATGGTAAAGGCGGACCTTATAATAAATTAATAAAAAATCTGGCCCACTGGCTTATGAAAGAACCAAGTTTGGAAGATAGTAAATTAAAAGTAGAGATTCAAACTGAAAAAAAATTGCTAATATCAAAAAATTTTCTTAAAGAACCAAAACTTAAAGAAATTAAAATTATAATCAAAACACCAAAAGGAAATATTGTCGAGAAAGTATTAAAAAAAATAAATAATAATAAATATTCCGAAACTTTTGAATATACAACAGAAGGATTTTACATAATAAGTGATTTAAACAATCAAGTTGTGATTGATACAACCAAAGAAGATAATTTAGAATTGAATGAGATACATTTAACTGACGAAAATCTAAAAAATCGGGAATTTTCAAATATTTTTTCAAAATTACTTTGGATAGATGACAAAACAATTCCAACTTTTAAAGAATTAAGAAATTTAAGTAAAAAAAATAAAGATAAGAACTTTCTATTTTTTCTTCGAAATAATAACTTTTCCGTTGAAGGTTTTGAAAATAAACAATTTTTAAATCCGATGATTTACTTCTTGATTCTTACTATTTTATTATACTTATGCTGGAAAAAAGAAAGTACCTAAACATAAAGATATAAATTAATGAATTTATTTTTTTAAACGGATTCTTTCTGTGCATGTATTCTTTTCATCATATCACTTACATGGCTATCAAACACAAAATCTGGATCTCTTGAATTACTTAAATCAATTTCTTCTGCCATAGAACCTTCTGTTTTTGGTCCCTTGATAGCAACATTCATCGCTTTTAATGGGTTAGAAAAAACATCTGTTACTGCTGATGCTTCATAACCGCAATGAGCCATACAGTCAGAACATTTGTCATAATTTCCAGTACCATAGTTCTCCCATTCAGTTGATTCCATTAATTCTTTAAATGTTTTTACGTAACCTTCTCCAAGTAAATAACAAGGTTTTTGCCAACCAAAAATATTTCTAGTTGGATTTCCCCATGGGGTACACTTGTAATTTTGATTTCCAGCTAGAAAGTCAAGGTACAATCCTGAATGACTAAAATCCCACTTTTTAAAATTTTTAGATTTAAAAATTCTCCTAAAAAAATTCTTTGTATTAGATCTTTTTATAAAATGTTTTTGATCGGGTGCTCTTTCATAAGCAAATCCAGGTGATATTGTAATGCCGTCAACTTTTAACTCGTTTGTAACGTAGTTTAAAAATTTAATTAATGAAGATTCGTTTACATTATCAAATATAGTGCAATTAACATTACATCTAAAACCTTGCAATTTGGCTTTTTTTATCGCTGAGACACATCTATTAAATACTCCATCTTGACAAACAGCTTTGTCATGTTCATCTTTGAGTCCATCCAGATGTACTGACCAGGTGAAGTAAGAACTTGGTTTATACTGATCAAGTTTTTTTTCCATTAATAAGGCATTTGTACAGAGATATACAAATTTTTTTCTTTTTATCAACTCACTTACTATGATCGGCATTTCTTTATGAATCAATGGTTCACCACCTGGAATAGAAACGATTGGAGCTCCACATTCTTCAACTGAATTAATACATTCTTTCACAGACAGTCTTTGATCTAAAATTTCCTTTGGATAATCTATTTTTCCGCAACCAGCGCAAGCTAGATTACATCTAAATAAAGGTTCCAACATTAAAACTAGAGGATATTTCTCTTTTTTTAAAAGCTTTTGTTTTAAAATATATGAGCCTACGCGTATTTGCTGAATAAGTGGAATTGACATTTTAAATACTATTTATTATTGCATATTAATTAGCAAGCTGATGATTTACAAGTTCTTTTGGTAGTTTAAATACAACATTTTCTTCAATCCCTGGTCTTTTTTCGATTTTGATTTTTCTGAAAGTTGATATTCTGTCAATCACCTCATTAACTAATTCGTCTGGAGTAGATGCACCTGAGGAAATTCCAACAGAATTAACATTGTCAAACCAATTACTATCAAGATCTTGACAAGATTCAATTAAATAAGTGTTAACTCCATATTCTTCACCTAAATCTCTTAATCTGTTTGAGTTTGAGCTATTTTTAGCACCCACAACCAACATCAAATCAACATGATCTACTAAATCTTTTACAGCAGACTGTCTGTTTTGGGTAGCATAACAAATATCTTTAACATCAGGGCCTTCAATTTTAGGAAATCTTTCTTTTAGTGCTTCTATAACCACTTTTGTATCATCAACTGATAAGGTTGTCTGACTTATGTATGACAATCTAGACGGGTCTTTTACTTTAAGTTTTTTTACATCCTCAGTATTTGAAACCAAATAAACATCTCCAGTAATTCTGCCCATGGTACCCACAACCTCTGGATGTCCCTCGTGCCCAATTAATACAACCTCATATCCATTAGCTGAATACCTCTGACCCTCTTTATGAACTTTGGCTACTAACGGACATGTAGCGTCTAAAACTGGAAGTTTTCTAAGATGAGCAGTATCTTCTACTTTTTGAGCAACCCCGTGTGCACTGAAAACAGTGACCGCTCCCGCTGGAATCTGATCAAGCTCTTGAACGAATATTGCTCCTTTGGAGATTAAATTATTGACAACTCTTTTGTTATGCACGATTTCGTGTCTCACATAAACAGGAGGGCCATATATTTCTATAGCTCTTTCTACTATGGTTATAGCTCTTTCAACTCCCGCACAAAACCCTCGAGGTTGAGCCAAATATACTTTCAACGGTTTCAAATCAAATTTCTCCTGCTATTATTTTCATTTTATAAAAAAGTTCCTAAACCAATCTACAGAATCTTTTATAGCACTATTTGCATTCCTAGGTCTATATCCTAGATATTTTTTTGCTTTTTCAGATGAAAAAAACATTTTGTGTTCTGACATTTTCAGACCATCAACTGTCAACATCGGTGTATAATTTTTATCGATCATGGCAAATGATTGATTTAGATAAGCAAGTGGATACAGCGGTTTTCTTGGCATTCTAAAATTAATCATGGGCAATTTAGCATAATTACAAATAAGATCTAAAAACTTCTTAAATTCTAAATCATCACCTCCAAGAATATACCTTTCACCAATTTTTCCCTTCTCTAAAGCTTGAAAATGTCCTAAAGCTACATCATCTACATGAACAATATTCAGTCCTGTTTCAACATATGCTGGCATTTTTTTTAATAAAACCTGAAGTATCACATTACCAGTTGGAGTGGGTTTGAGGTCTCCTGGTCCGATGGGTGTGGAGGGATTGACTATGATACAATTAAGAGAACCAAAATCTACGTTTTGTTTTATTATTTTTTCTGACAAGTATTTAGATTTTTTGTAATCTCCTATCATCTGTGAAAAATCTACAAATGTATTTTCGTCAGAGACACCGTCGCTATTTCCAATTGTAGCAACACTTGATGTAAAAATCATTCTATGATTATTAATTTTTTTTACAGCTTCAATTAAATTCTGTGTACCATGGACGTTTGATTCATAAATTTCAGGCCTTTTTCTTACCCATAGTCTGTAATCAGCTGCAACATGAAAAAAAATCTTACAGTCTTTAACTGCTGATTCCAATGATTTGTAATCTCTGAGGTCGCCATAAACAATTTCTACATTAAGTTTTTTTAAGTGTGAGATATTAGAATTTCTTCTAACTAGTGCTCTTACCTTAAATTTCTTCTTTAAAGCAATTTTTGTAATTGAAAAGCCTAAAAAACCATTAGCACCTGTGATGAAAATTTTTTTTGACATAATTAATTAAATAATAAATAGTTAAAGTATATGATTTTTAGATCAATGAAAAATAAAAATATATTTCATTTAATATTCTTTTTTTTCCTTTTCTTTTCAACAAATATTAATTGTTCAGAAAAAGCAATTGAAAGTATAGAAAAATTTCATAATTCATTAAAAGATTGTAACCACAATATAGAAACTATGAGTAAGAAAGTAGAATTTTTAAAGAATTCTATATCAGAAACTTTTGATTATAAAAAGATGATAAGATTCATTTATGGGAGAGATTGGAAAAATTTAAATATAGAATTGCAAAATGAATTGACCGTCGTTTTTCTTGAATATATTTCTTTTAATTATGCAAATAGATTTAAAAATATAGAATCACTCAATTTTGAATATGTAGATTTAGAAGAAATCGATGATAATAAAAAAATCGTCAAGACAAATTTAAATATTAATAATGATAAACCTATAAAAATTGATTACTTATTTGTACATAATAATGAAAATTGGAGAGTTTTTGACGTATTACTGACTGGATCTATAAGTGAAATTTCTACAAAAAAATCTGAATTTTTTTCAATTATAAAGAATGAAGGAGCTCCAGGTTTGATAAAAAAAATTAGAGAAAAAATTATTTACTAATTAGATATAAGAATTTCTCCCAATCCTGAGTTTGTTCTATCACCAATAAACTTTTTAAAAACCGAAACTTTTTTAAATCCAAAATTTCTTATTGAACGATTAAAAATTTTAAAATAATTTAATTCATGTAGTCCACAATCTTTAAATTTTGGGAATATCTTTTTTGGGTTTTTATTTAATATTAAACTTCCTCTTTTCATACCAAAACAAAAATCATTACCAATTTCACCATTTACAAAAATTGTTCCTGCGATTAGTAAATTCGCGCAATTATCCCCAACATTACCTTTAATCATTATCAATCCTCTTCTCATTTTATATGCCAAATAATTACCAGCATTTCCATTTATACAAATTTTTCCATTTGTCATTCCAAATAAATTTCCAAAAGAAGAAGAACCAACAAAATTCCCAGCATTTTTTTTAACTATGATTTCACCACCACTCATATTTGAACCTAAAAAATTAAGACAAGAACCGTGCAGTAAAATCCTACCACTTGTCATGTTGGCTCCCAAAAAAGAACCAGTGTCTCCAAAAACCTCTAAGAAATGATTCTTCCATTTAACACCAAGATTTTGAAAGAACTTATTTGATTGTTCAATTAGTATTTTATTAACAGAATTTTTTTCTATATTGATTTTAAAAACATCACGTAATAAACAAATTTTATTTTTGTACTTAATTCTTACAATCTCAAGATTTCTTTTATTACTTTTTGGAATATTAATATTAGACAACTCTTCCAAGTTTAATTCAGCATCTATCTTTATTTTAGGTGTCAATTGTATTTTCTTCATTTAATAACATTATGTAGATGAAAGTGAAAAGGTCCCAGTTTACCACCATAATTTCCTGCTGAAATTGACTTGACACCACTCTTTATACCAAGTTTTAAAATTGCTTTTATTCCTGCTTTAAGAGATAAGGTTACATCATCTTTTGTTAATCCATCAACAACTATTTCTAAAACAGAATTTTCTTCTTCAGATAATGCTGTTTTAACAACTCCTTTGATTGTTGGACAATACTCAAAGTTGGTAGATGCTAACAATGACTTATATTTAGAACCCACCTTAGATCCTGACCTAACAACTCCACCTGGAAAAGGCAAAATTGTATTTGGAATTTTCAGCATTTCACGAACAGCAGTTTCCGCAGCTTTTAAAGCATTTAGCCTCGTGTCAGCTAGAATTATAAAATTTCCACCACCCACACCTTCAATTTGATAAGCATAGTCTTCACAAATAAACTCACCGTCCATTACTGGAATTCTCCAAAATCTTTTGTTATCGATTTTCTTGGATATTTGGTAACCATCACCAAAATACCTTAAAGAATTTCCAAGTTTAATCTTTATATCACCGTTATTTCCTGAAAAAAGAGCTGAAGTTGGAGAGGTCATGATGCATTGTCCTGCTCTATTTAATATCTGCTTAGATAATTCTTTTGAAGACATTGAAAATATTAAGATTGATACTCCTGGTCTTTCATCAGGTGTTTCTTGTTTACTTAATATTTTTTCAATAGCTGACTCACAACCGCAAGCTATTACCGAAGTAGCAAATCCAGTAAATGAATTAGCCGCGATCCTTGCCCACTTTTCAGTCTCAGCTGTCACTATGAGACGTGAACACTTCATAGGAAAAGCTTCAGCAAATGTGTTAAAAATTTTGATCGAGTTTTTAATCATTTCAATTTAGAGATTTTCTGTTCCACTTTTCTTTTTAATTCTTTATTAGGATTAAAAACAAGAACTTTTTTCCACTGAGAAATTGCCTCAAATTTTCTACCTACCTCCCAATAAGCATCTCCTAAATGATCATTAAGTGTTGGATCAGATGGTAACATCCTAATTGCATACTCTAAAATCTTAATTGACGTTTCAAATTCTCCTAATAAAAAGTAGGCCCATCCGAGTGAATCGGTGATGTATGCATCATTGGGTTGAATTTCAGAAGCAGTTTTAATGAGATCTAAAGCTTTTTTCAAATTTTTTTTTCTTTCTAACCAGCTATAACCTAAATAATTTAGAACATAAGGTGCTTCTGGGTTCAATTTTAACGAAAATAAAAAATCTTGTTCTGCCAAATTCCATTTTTTTAAACGTTCATACGAAATTCCTCTGGAATAAAATACATTCCAATTCCGAGGATCTTCATTATCAATTTGGTTTATAACACTATTATAATAAGTTATTGATTCTCTGTACTTTCCCACACTCCGTAAAAAATCAGCTAATATTAGAATTAATTCATTATTACTAGGATTTTTTTTCAAAAGTTCTCTTAATATTTGAATCGAGATGTCTTTTTTTTCCAAACTATTTAAAGCTCTGAACTTTATTTTTGATAAATGAAGATCATAAATTTTTGAGTGGGATGTTTTATTTAAAAAATCTAATAAAGTCTCTTTGTATTCAAGTTTTTCATAAACATTTGCCAACAAGAATTTTAAAGAATAAAAATCAGGCCTTATTTGCAGCCCAATGTTGCAAAAATAACTTGAAACATCATAAATTTTATTTTCGTAGAACCAACCTGCTATATTTAAAAAAACTTCTGCCAAACCATCTAGTGAATCTTCCACTGGGCTAAATTGATTTTTTATATTAATCAAATCATCGAGGTTAGAAACTGACAGGTTCTCATTCTTGAGTTTTTCAAGAATTTCTCTAGAAGATTGACTTTCTCCATTTTCAAGAGAATTAACTAATAGAATTTCTAGGATCCTGTATGATTTATTGTTTGTAAGTTTCTCAAAAAATTTATTAGACTTTTCCTTATTTTCAGAAAGATCATTAATCAATCCAGAATGTAAACATTCTAAGGGAGTGCAATTACCTGGTTTTATTTCTTTTTCATTTATTATATTTAAAATATGAGGGTCTTTTTTTATTGAAAAGTTTATCCAGGCTAAGATAATATCAATAAACCTTTCATTAGTAATTGAAAAATCAAGATTTTTAAACAACTGTTCTGACTTTTTTTTATCTCCATTAATAAATTCATTTGTCGCTAAAACTAATTTAGAAAAAAAAAAATCAGAATCTAAATTTTGAATCTTCTTAGCAAAATATACTGTTGAATCCCACGTACCATGATTTAATGACAAAAAAAATGCTTTTTTTAAGGTTTCATTTTCTGTTAATGATAACTTAATTTCAGAAACTAAATCGAACGCTTCCTTGTGACTACCGTTTTTTTCGGCAATTATCCAAGATAAATATATTCCAGATTCTGTAGGAAAAGATTCAGAAATTATCTTTTTTGTGAAATTCAATTCGTTTGATAATAAATAACCAAAACTAAAAAACATGAAAATTAGCACATAAAAAATCTTACATATTTGTGTAATTTGGACCTCCACCTCCTTCTGGGACCACCCACGTAATATTTTGACTCGGATCTTTAATATCACATGTTTTGCAATGAATACAATTTTGAGCATTTATCTGAAGTTTTAAATTTGTAGAATCTCTTACAATTTCATAAACACCAGCTGGGCAATATCTTTGTTCTGGTGAATCAAAGTACTTGTTATTATAACTTATAGGAATGTCTTCATTTATGATTTTGAGATGTCCAGGTTGATTTTCTTCATGATAGGTTGAAGTGAATGAAACATTGGTCAATTTATCAAAAGTTAAAACACCGTCTGGTTTAGGATAATTGATCTTCTCTACTTTTGAAATGTCTAGTAAAGATTTATGGTCTTCAATATGATGTGATAATGTCCATGGAGCTTTGCCACGAAAAATATTTTGATCAATACCAGATAGTAGCATTCCTATCTTCAATCCCCATTTAAATGCAGGTCTGACATTTCTAGCATCATATAACTCTTTGCCTGCCCAAGAGGATTTAAATATCTTCTGATAAGAATCCAGTTTATCATTTTTTCTTCCCTCAAGTAGGGCTTTAAAGGTCTCCTCGGCTGCAACCATGCCAGATTTCATGGCAGTATGAGTTCCCTTAATCTTAGGGGTATTTAATGTTCCTGCTTCACAGCCAATTAAGCAACCACCTTCAAAAACTAAATCAGGGAGAGATTGCCATCCACCCTCATTTAGCGCTCTCGCTCCATAAGATATTCTTTTTCCATCTTTGAATATCTCTCTTATCTTTGGATGAGTTTTAAACCTTTGAAATTCTTCGTATGGTGAAAGATAAGGATTTTTATAATCTAAACCAATCACAAACCCAACAGAGACAAGATTTTTATCTAAATGATATAAAAAAGAACCTCCATATGTATCTTGATCTAAAGGCCACCCAACAGAGTGGACAACCTCACCGGGATTTGATTTTTCATTATTGATTTCCCAGAGTTCTTTAAGACCAATTCCATAAGTTTGGGGTTGAGAGTTTTTATCAAGACCAAAATTTTTTATTATTTTCTTTCCTAAATGTCCCCTACACCCCTCAGCAAAATGAACATATTTTGACAAAATATCTATTCCTTGTTGATAATTAGGGCCTTTTTCACCATTTTTCAAAATACCATGGTCGCCTGTTGTTATCCCAACAAGTTTATTATTATCAATGATTAATTCTGAAGCTGCAAAACCAGGATAAATTTCTACACCAAGTTCTTCTGCCTGTTTTGCCAACCAAATGTTTAAGTTACCTAATGATATTATATAGTTATTTTTATTATGCATAACTTTAGGTAGAAAAATCGTTGGGAACTTAATAGCACCATTTTCAGTCAAATACATGAATTTTTCATTCGTTACTTTTGTTTTAACTGGGGAATCTTTCAATTTCCAATCTGGAATTAATTCATCTAGAGCTCTTGTCTCAAGAACTGCACCAGAAAGAGTATGAGCACCAATCTGTGAACCCTTCTCTACGACACATATACTAAAATTTTTATTATTTTCTACACAAAGTTTTTTGAATTGTATTGCTGCGGCTAGACCCGATGGACCTGCGCCAACAACGACAACATCATATTCCATACTTTCTCTATTCATAATAATGGCCTTTATAATTTATAAAATTTATTCAATTTTTATTTATTACAGTTATTATATATGAAATGGTTACTAAAAACACAAAGTCTTTTATTGAATTTTGTAGTGAGATTGGAATTAAAGATAACATAGCAAAAGAAACTTCAAGTAAATTTACTAAATATCCTTTGGAAGTAAAAGAATTTAATACTAAAAAAAAGCTTAATTTCCATAGTAAAAAAGAAAGAATTGAAGATTTTAAAAGCAAATTAAGTTCATTAAATTTTAGTCTTCAGGAGACAGCTAGTAATTGCGTTTTTTCAGATAGGAATGCAAACTCAGAAATTATGATAATTGGTGGAATTCCAAATAAAGAGGAAGATATCAGTGGAAAACCATTTTCAGGAAAAAAGGGTGAGTTTTTCGACAAAATTTTTTCTTACATAGGTTATTCAAAAAAAAATTTTTATATGTCAAATTTAATCTTTTGGCGAACACCAGGAGATAGAGAGCCAAATATAGAGGAAATAGAAATATGTTTGCCGTTGTTTCGAGAACTCATAAAGATCATAAGTCCTAAATTATTAATAATTTTTGGTGGTTTTACAGCAAAATATTTATTAAAAAAAAATGAACCAATTTCAATGCTAAGAGGTAAAGTATTTTCTTACGAGGAAGAAAATTTGAATGTGAAAAGTTTTATTATGCACAACCCTTCATTTTTAGTTAAGAATCCTTCAGAAAAAAAAAATACTTGGTTAGATATTTGTAAATTGAAAGAAATTATTAAAGAGAATTAGTTTATGAAGAAAAAAAATCTTAATATTGCTATTGCAACTATTTCTGATTCAAGAAATCTTGCAAATGATAAGTCAGGAGATGTTCTAGAACATAGAATTAAAAAGGATAATCATAATTGTTTTTCAAGAAGTATAATAAAGGATGACGTAGATAAAATTGAAAAATTTTTTAACGAATGCCTTAAAAATAATTTAATTGATGTAATAATTACCACAGGTGGTACTGGTTTAACAGGAAGAGATTCGACGCCAGAAGTTTTACAAAAAATAATAGAAAAAGAAATTCCTGGTTTTGGAGAAATTTTCAGGCAAATAAGCTTCAAAAAAATAGGCACTTCAGCACTTCAATCACGGGCATTAGCAGGAATTTCTAAAGGTAAATTTTTTTTCTCGCTTCCTGGATCTCCATCAGCATGTATAGACGCGTGGGATAATATTTTAAAATTCCAACTTAATATTAATCATAAACCTTGTAACTTAATAGAGTTAATTCCACGTTTATTAGAAAAATAAAATGATTGATTCTGTTACTGATGTAGAGCAAAGAGTTATTGGTATTGATGAGGTGGGAAGAGGATCATGGTCTGGTCCATTAGTCGCATGTGCAATATTACTTAAATCTTCAATATTAAACTACTCAAATCTAGGTTTGATTGATGATTCAAAAAAAATAAAAAAAAAAAAAGAGTTGAATTGTCAAATTTTATAAAAAAACATTCATATTTTAGCTTTGGTATTGCTTATGTTGAAGAAATCGATAATCAAAATATAAATATTGCAACAAAATTTGCTGTAACTAGGGCTTATAAAAAGTTCAACAATTTAAACACAATTATCAAAATTGATGGTAAGAAAATATTTGAATTTAAGAAAAATACCCATTTTTTGATTAAAGGAGATCAGAAATCAATTGCAATAGCATCTGCTTCAATTCTAGCAAAGGTATTTAGGGATGAAATAATGGAATATTTAGACTATTACTATCCTGAATATGGTTGGAAATCAAATGTAGGTTATGGAACCAAAAAACATTTACAAGCAATTAAAAAATTTGGCATCACTAAATTTCATAGAAAGAGTTTTAAACCAATCGCTAAATTTATACAATCAAACAGATAAGGGTAATAGTAAATTCACTGTGAGCCCTCCAAAGTTAGATTTTGTTAGCCAAACTTTTCCTGAATATTGTTCAACTGTGTCTTTAACTATATTTAAACCTAACCCCGTTCCTGGTATTTGTTCATCAAGTCTAAAACCACGGGCAAAAACTTTTGCTCTCTTATGTTTAGGAAGTCCTGGTCCATCATCTGAAATGGTAAATTTTACTGAATCTTTGGAAAATTTTTGAACTTTAATTTCTACAAGTTTTTTAGTCCACTTACAGGCATTTTCTAATAAATTTCCAAGGATTTCATCCAGATCGTCTGAGTTGCCTGGAATCAAAAGGTTTTTATCTTTGACAATAACTTTAATATATTTTTCTGGATGAATTTTTTGAAACACAGTTGCTATTTTTTCGACATGATTTTCAACTTTTATCTTACTTTTAATAATTTTGACATTAGCTGAAGATCTCGCTTTATTCAAATATCTATCAATATTTTTATTTATTAATTCAATTTGAGGTTTAAGATCCTTATCTTTTTTTTCATCTACATGATTACTTATTATAGTAAGTGGAGTTTTAAGTGCATGAGCTAAATTACCAACATGAGTTTTAGCCCTCTCAACAATCTTTTCATTGTGCTCGAGTAAAATATTAATTTCCTTCGCAAGCGGTGATACCTCAGTAGGATAATTATCTTCTAACTTAACCGCATCACCATTCCTGATTTTAAAAAGTGAGTTTTTGATTTTTTGTAAAGGCAAGAGACCATACTTTACTTGTAAATAAACTGAAATTAATAATCCCATTCCTAAAATGACTAGTGAAATCAATAAGATATTATTAAAAGCTAAGACATTTTTTTCAAAGTCTTCAGTATCACCACTGACCATAAAAGTCAGAGGATTATCAAAACCCGGAAATGAGATTTCTCTTTGTAAGATTTTAAGCTTTTGAGATGCAATCACTTTTTTATTTTTTTTATTTTGCAAATTTTGATCTAAAAATTGTGCTCTACCTCCAATTAATCTTTTGTCTAAGGTCAAAACTTGATCCCACATAGATCTTGATCTTACCAAAGTCTGTGAACCCTCATTAATTTGCCAATACCAACCTGAATAAGGTTGAAAAAATCTAGGATCTCCAAGTGGATTAACTACTGTAATGCTCTCACTTGAATCTATTTTACTTGATCCAATAAGTGTTTCCATGAATAAATTTAGTTTATCCTCAAATGATTTTTCAGCGGTTTCTCTAAATAGGTCCGATAATAATAACCCACCTCCCATTAAAGTTAATAATATCCAAACAAATGCGCTTAAAAAAAGTCTTAATGCTAAAGAATTAATGTAATTCAATTTCCTCACTCGTCTAGTGATAATCTATAACCATAACCTCTTTCGGTTTTTATCATATTATTTCCTATTTTTTTTCTAAGTCGACCTATAAAGACTTCTATGGTGTTAGAGTCTCTATCAAAATCTTGATCATATATATGCTCAGTTAACTCAGTTCTTGAAATAACCTTATCCTGATGGTGTAAAAAATATTCGATTATTTTGTACTCATGTGACGTTAATTTTAGTTTAGTACCATTTATAAATACCTTGTTTAATTTTGTGTCAATCTTGAGTGGACCACATTCTATATCAGAGGTGGCATGCCCAGCAGATCTTCTAATTAATGCTCTTAACCTTGCTAGCAGCTCTTCCATTTGAAATGGTTTAGTTACATAATCATCAGCTCCAGCATCAAATCCATTTACTTTTTCGCTCCATCTGTCTCTTGCAGTTAAGATTAAAACTGGAAATTTTCTATTTTCTTTTCTCCAATTTTCTAAAACTGTTAAACCATCAATTTTTGGCAACCCTAAGTCTAGAACAACTGCATCGTAAGGTTCTGTATCACCTAAAAAATGACCTTCTTCACCGTCTAATGCTATATCAACTGAATATCCGTTATCTTCCAAAGCATTTTTTACCTGTTTATTCAAATTTGGGTCATCTTCAATGACTAATATTCTCATAACTTTTAATCAGCTCCTTCAACCATTAAAACTGTTGATGTGCCTGCATCAACTCTAAGATTTATAACTTCGTTGTAAGAATTTATCATTCTTATATCATAAACCCAACCAAAAAGACCTTGTTCATTATCTTTTAAG
>MDTG01419596.1_pt1 | contig 29891 bp, 26 predicted proteins | sample 811421 | NCBI WGS metagenome assembly MDTG01 (sample SAMN05326645, study PRJNA326480) | marine metagenome | isolation source: seawater | place: Pacific Ocean: South East | collected 2011 | reverse complement strand
TAGAGGGAGTCGAACCCACACGCCTCTCGGCACTAGATCCTAAATCTAGCGTGTCTACCAATTCCACCATATCCGCATCAAATATATATGACTACAAATCTATAACATATTTTAATTAATCGAATAATCTTTCAGTAAAATATTTAATACTAAATTTGTTTAATGAAAAATATAAATCCGATGTTGCAGATTGAACCTAATAAAACAAACACAAAGGACTTGCATCAGTACTTATTGTCTATTGTCGGCCCAAGGCCAATAGCTCTAGCTAGCACAATAGATATTCATAATAACAATAACTTAAGTCCATTTAGTTTTTTTAATATTTTTAGCGCAAATCCTCCAATTGCTATTTTTTCTCCGGCTCGTAGGGTGCGAAACAATACAGAAAAAGACACTTTAAAAAACATAAAACAAGTAAAAGAGGTCGTGATTAATATCGTCAATTATCAATTGGTAGAAAAAGCTTCTATTTCAAGTGGAGAATATGAACCGGAAATCGATGAATTTATTAAAGCTGGATTAACACCAATTGCTTCAGAAAAAATAAAGCCATTTCGAGTCAAAGAATCTCCCGTACAAATGGAATGTAAAGTAAATCAAATTCTAGAATTAGGAAAAAATGGAGGTGCAGGCAATTTAATTATTTGTGAAATTGTATTAATTCATATAAACAAAAATATCCTAAATAAGGAGAATGGAATTGATCAAAATAAAATTAAACTAGTAGGACGTATGGGAGGCAGCTGGTACTCTAAAGGATTTGATGAAGCACTATTCAAAATTCAAAAACCGGATAAAAATTGTGGTATTGGATTAGACAAAATTCCAAATAAAATTAAAAATAATCCTATTTTCAATGAATCAGAAATATGTAAATTAGCAACAATTAATAAACTTCCAGGTAAACATGAAATTCAGCTCTTTAAAAATAGCACTGAGACAATAGAAATTGATAAAATTAAAAATGAGAATGAAAGAGAAAAAAAAATACAACTCAAAGTAAAAGACTGTTTAGAAAACGGAAATATTGAAGAAGCTTGGAAGTATTTATTGTATTAATCTTATAAAATATATATATGAAAACACTATCTGTCGACGGCATACTTGTTCAAAAAAACGAAATAGAAAATATTGAAAATAAAGAAGGAAAAAAATGGATAAAGCAAACTTTTTTAATAGATACAGGGGGTGATTATAACAGTAAAATTTGTTTCCAACTTTTTGGAGAAGAAAAAGTTAAATTAATTGAGAACTATCAAATAGGGGATAAAATAGAAGTTTTTTTTAACATTTCGTCAAGAGAATATAACAATAGATACTATCACAATATAGATGCTTGGAGAATTACACCCTTAACTAATACAGAATCAGCAAATACAGAAGGATCTAGTGAAAGTTCAGAAGAAAGTTTACCATTTTAAATTATGACGAGTAGTATAGAAAAAATTATGAAAAGGCTACTCCCTAGCCCTTTTGCCATTGCAATACTACTAACCCTTACCATCGTAATTATATCTTTGTTGTTTACAGACAAGAAAATTGGAGAAATAGTCTCTTTTTGGGAAAATGGATTATGGCATCCTCCATTAATGAATTTTGCTATGCAAATGATGTTGATGCTAGTCCTAGGATATGTAATTGCCTTAAGTAAAATTTCAAAATTACTGATTCATAAAATCACTTTTTTTTGCAACAATACGTATAATGCCGCCTTTTTAGTTTCAATATCAACAATAATTATGAGCTTGTTAAATTGGGGACTAGGACTAGTTTTTGGGGCGATCTTAGCACGAAAAGTTGGTGAACATGCATTGGATAATAAAATCAATTTAAACTACCCATTAATTGGAGCTGCCGGATACTCTGGTCTCATGGTTTGGCATGGAGGACTTTCTGGATCAATTCCTTTAAAAGTTGCTGAATCAAATCATTTTTCAGAAATTATTCAAAATAAAAATTTACTTGCTCAACTTCCTGAAAATGGAATAAATTTTTATCAAACTATTCTATCTAACATGAATTTAATAGTCACCCTATTATTACTCATTATTATCCCTGTGAGCTTATTTTATCTAGGAAAAAAATACCCGACTGGTGGTGTGTTGAAATTTGAAAAAACAAATAATATAATAAAAGAAAGAAAAAAAGATTCTATCGGCGCAGAAAAAATAGATTACTCTAATTGGTTTTCTAAACTAATTGGATTAGCCATCTTAATAATTGCAGTCCGAAAAGGATTCACAGCAACATCAATTTCTTTTATTAATCCAAATTTTGTGAACTTAACCCTATTTGGATTAGCCATTTTTTTACATAGAAATTTTTATGAATTTTTAAGTGCAGTAAATAAATCAATTGTAAGTGCAAGCGGAATTTTAATTCAATTTCCTTTATATTTTGGCATTATGGGCATTATGAATTCATCTGGATTAGTTGATGTATTTGCGAATTTTTTCATAGCTATTTCAGATCAAACAACATACCCTATCTTTACCATGTTAAGTGGCGGGCTAGTTAATATATTTGTTCCTAGCGGAGGGGGGCAATGGGCTGTACAAGGTCCAATTATATTACAGTCTGCACTAGAGTTAGGGGTCCCGATTCAAAAAAGTGTAATGGCGCTAGCATATGGCGATCAATTAACTAATATGCTTCAGCCATTTTGGGCTCTACCACTTTTAGGTATCACACAATTAAAAGCAAAAGAAATTATACCTTACACTATTATAATTATGATAATAGGTTTAATTATTTTCTCAGGCTGCTTACTTGTTTTTTAGTATCCAATGCATCTCTTAATCCATTCGCTAATAACATAAATGCTAGTACAAGCAACACAATACATAAACCTGGGAAAAGTGACAGATATCCTTTTTCCATGACAATAAAGCCATAGTGATTACGTATAATCATCCCCCATGACGGAACAGGGGGCTGAACACCTATACCTAAAAAACTTAAACCTGACTCTAATAATACAGAAGTTGCAAAATTAGCAGCAGAAATAATAATAATAGGGTTTAAAATATTAGGGAGAATATGTTTCACCATAATTCGCATATTGTTTAACCCAAATGATTTAATTGCCTCTATATAAGGTAATTTAACAATTTTAAGTACTTCACCTCTAGCAACACGTGCAACCTCAACCCACATAGTTAAACCAACAGCAATAAAAACTTGCCAAAATCCTTTACCTAGAACAATACTAATAGCAATCACTAATAGTAAAGTTGGAATAGACCAAACAACATTAATCAACCAACAAATAAATAAATCTATTTTACCACCATAATAACCACTAACAACACCAAGAAATAAGCCAATAAATATCGATATAAATACAGATATAAAACCAACAGAAAACGAGACTCTAGTTCCTAAAATAACTCTACTTAATAAGTCTCTCCCATATTTATCTGTTCCCAATAAAAACTTCTTTTCTTTGATAAAGTTTCCAGAATCATTAAAATATAAATCTGAAACATTAGCTTTTTTAAAGTTCCCGGATTTGTTATTAGATAGATAAAAGATAGTATCATTCTCTATTTTAAAGTCATAAACAACAACCTCATTATAAGGTTTGTCTGTGCCAAGCAAAAATGAATTATTATTGTGACTTATTATTTTTTTTTTAAATAACAAAAACTGTGCTTTGAATCCAGGTAATTGTTTAGCTATTGACAGCTCAATACTATTTGCTAAAGGCGTATTATCTGGCATAATTTGATATGAAAAAATAGCTACAAAAAAAAAGAAGACAATTAAAATTAAGGATAGTAAAGACAATTTATTTGAAACAAGTGTTTGAAAAACAACTTTATTGAAAAATTTATTAGATCCCATTTCGTTAATCAATATACTAAATATACTAGTCCTATTTGTTATATTTATATTAAAATGAAAAAAGAAAACATTATACTTGGGATTGATCCGGGAACTAATATTATGGGTTATGGTCTTATAAGAAAAAGAAAAAATGAAATAATATTTTTATGTTTGGATGTTATTTTACTACATAAAATTTCTAATCATAACCTGAAATTGAAAAAAATATTTGAAAAAACTTCTGAGCTAATAAAAACGTTTTCTCCAACTGAAATTTCAGTTGAAGCACCTTTTTTTGGAAAAAACCCACAATCGATGTTAAAGTTAGGTCGGGCACAAGGAGCAACAATTATAGCTGGCATGGTACATAATATTCCTATCTCCGAATATGCACCAAAAAAAATTAAAATGGCTATTACAGGGAATGGTCAAGCATCAAAAGAACAAGTTGCTGGAATGTTGATGAATATGTTGTCTATCGATAAAAAACCTAAATATTTAGATTCAACAGACGGACTAGCCGCTGCTGTTTGTCATGCATTACAAAAGAATCCTGTAATGTCACAAAATAAACAAAGTTGGAAACAATTTATACACAACAACCCTGACAGGGTTAAGTAAATCTAAATTTTATTAGCAATTGCTTTAGCCATATTGTCTAATGCATCTGAAGAAATATCAATTTTTTTGCTAAAATCCATATCAGAAACCGTATTAATAGGAACCAAATGAATATGGGCATGTGGGACCTCTAAACCTATAACACTAACACCAATTCTGTTACAAGTAATTGTTTGTTTTAATCCTGCAGCAACTGTTTTTGAAAAATTCCATAAAGCACTATATATCTCCGGCTCTAAATCAAATAAATAGTCTACCTGCATCTTAGGAACAACCAATACATGTCCTAATGCAATCGGATTAATATCCATAAAGGCAATTGAATAATTATCCTCTGCAACAAAATAACATGGGATTTTTTTATTAATAATTTGAGAAAAAATACTTTCCATAAAAGTATCAGCGTGAGATATTTAAAATTTCGAAATCGATCATCCCTGATGGAATATTAATTTTTGCAATCTCACCTACTTTTTTACCTAACAATCCTTTACCTATCGGAGAAGAAACGGATATTTTCTTTTCTACAATATTAGACTCTGACTCAGGTACTAAAGTATATTTCAAAATAGAACCAGTAGTGACATTTTTTATTTCTACATGAGAATATAATAGCACTTTATCTTTTGCTAATTTAGATGTATCTATAACCCTGGCAGATGCAATTTTAGATTCCAATTCTGCTATTTTCATTTCAAGTAAACCTTGCGCTTCTTTTGCGGCATCATATTCAGCATTTTCTGAAAGATCCCCTTTATCTCTAGCTTCTGCAATTTGTTTTGATATACTAATTCTTTCATTGGTAATTAAATGATGTAATTCCAATTTAAGCTTTTCTAAATCTTCAAAACTATAATAAACTATTTTTGACATAATCGTATTATTTAATAAAATTTTTTATTAAAAGAAAAATAATTAGACGACGAAAAAATTATAAAATAATTCTCGCACCAAAAGTATGTACAGACTGTAGTGGATCAGCTGGTCTATATGAGTAATCAAACCCAAAATTAGTTTCATCAGAAATAGGCAACTCTAAACTAATCCCTGCTGACATACCTGTAAAAACAGTAGTTCTACCAGAATCAAAATCGTCAAAGATTCCACTTTCATATGCATATCCACCTCTCAATGAAACCATCTCTTTCCATGAAAATTCTAATCCTGTCAAAAATTGATCTTTTGAAAAAGAATTAGAGACAAATGTTTCTGAGATAGTGAGCCTAATATCTTCAAAAATAACATCATAAGATGCTCCAATATTTAATAATGAAGGTAATTCAAAAGCAGCTGATCTAAGCTCAACAGTCATATCACTACCATTTGGACCTGTTAGTGTAATATCATCTCCATCTCCTTCAAATGACATTCTTGGTCCAATATTTTTTAAAGTAATTCCAAATTTAGCTTCTCCATTTTCACCTGTTTGATAATGAACTCCCGCATCAATAGCAACCCCATTAGCAGACAATTGAGCGGCACTTTCTGAAATCATTTTAACTGTAAAACCTGCTGACATACTATATGTAAATTTCTTTGCATATGAAAGTGCTATATTCATAAACTGGGGAGAAAAAGTTCCAATTCCTCCATCTGGATTTTCATATGTTGTTCTTTCAATATCTCCAAAATCTAAAGACATGACCGAAAACCCTAAAACACCAGAGTCTCCTAACTTCTGTGCAAATCCAAATGCGTTAATTGAAATATCTGCAAACCAAGAAGCATGCGAAAAACAGAGTTCCGTTCCATCTACGGTCGTTAATCCTGCTACATTAAGGAAAACACTCTCTAACCCATTTACCGATGCCGTATTTGCTCCAGACATACCAGAACTTTGAGCCCAAGGGTTTATTAATAACTCTGAGGCGCCAGCTTCACCAGTACGTGAATCCCCCTCTTCTTGTCCAACGACAGAAGATGAGAGCAAAATGCAGAAACAAAGAAATGATATTTTTTTTATACTAACTTTCATAAATAATATTTTATTAATCATCTTTTAATTTTAGAAACTATCTAAGTCAACTGGCCTTAAAGCACCAAACCATTTTAATACTTTTTCTCCAGCATCACCAGCATCAACATGAATAATATATATTCCTGATGCAATTGAAATATTGTAATTATTTTTCAAATCCCACTCCCAGTAAGAAATTTCATTATCCTTACTATATTGTCTTACTAAATTTCCATTAACAGTATATATAGAAATTGTACATGTTCTTGGCAAATTAGTAATCTTAACTTTCGTGTCTACTTGACCTTCCTCATAACCAGATGTTCCATAATAAGGATTAGGAACAATATTAACTTGCTCTAATCCATCTTTTTTAGTTTGATCATCATCCAAAATAGTTAAAATTTCAGAAGAGTTAAATTTATAATACGGATAGCCATTGTTAACTAATGAATCTCCTGCTGTGTTTGCTAATACGCTCCAATCTCTAAAACCGTACCCTTCTTGTACACGCGCTCTAATTACCATTTCATTACTTAACCAATCTTGATCGTTGTTTGGATACCAATTACCCACCCATTGTATATGAGGAATAACTTGTTTTTTCCTTAAACTATTCCATGCATTATTTGCACTACTACCAGTATAGGCTTCATAATGTGGATTATCCTCCATATTCTCTCCTGCATATTCCGTGTCTAATATAAATACAACATGACCTCCATTTATATCAATCCCAGAAGAATCTCCACCGCTATCAACAGAAAACCCGTTAGGTGTAAAATCGACTTCATTTGCAGGAGGATTAAATACCATGTCAGTCGCATTCTGCCCATCTCCTAATGATGATTTTTCTGAAAACATCATATTAAGCCTTCTCCCTGTAGAAACATCAACTGCATAACCAGGAAACCACCCCCAACCATTTTCTGAATTAAAGCCATTACCTGTACCATCTGGATTACCATCTTTATCAACATTTACATCTAATCTTAGATCCCATTTACTTTCTCCATTCTCTCCTGTTTCACTATCTACCTCCCATGGATAACTACTTGAAGAAGGTCCTACTCCAAAAGCCCATTGAGGGCCATTAGATTGATCTACTGGATTACCAGACCCTGTCCAAGTTAACTGAGCTTCAGACATATCTAAAACAGGACACCTTGTCCATAAATTTTTATCGTCAGTCAAAACAACATCAACATTATTTAAATTATCTAATGAACATTCTGTTTTCCAATCATACCACGCTAAACCTCCTCCAACTGTATCTATTGAATTAACGACATTATCTGTAGTTGACTCAGATGGACGCCCTCTATAATCTGAACTTACCAATTTATATGGCACCAACCATTGGTTTTCATGTACAGCATTCGGATCAAGTGGTGTCGATTGATCAGAAGATCCTGATGTAAGTACCGTTCCATTAACGGATATATCTCCATAAGAATGATATGGGGCTAAAACAGCATCACTTTCTGAAAAAATAGTTGATCCAGACCTTACCCAGTCAAGTGGCTTTGCCCATGGAATAAATTGCCATAATTCATCAAAATCAGGAACTGATTGAATCCATAGATTCTCATTTGCATTATTCCATTCTGAACTTTGTAAAATATCTTGAGCTTCTTGACCAGAAAGATTTAAATCCCAAAACAATTCATCTAATAATGGATTAGAAACAACTGGTGTCCCTTGTGGACAAGATAAACATCCTAAATTATCAACTTGACCTGATTCTAAAGTAGGAATACTTTTAAATGTCACGCCTAATCCCCAATCAGGTAGGATTTGCTGTGCTTGATCAATTAAAGAATTTGCAGACTGTACTGTAATACTGTCTCCATTTTCAATCTTAGTTAAAGACCAATTCGCATTTGTAATTAAACCTTCATTATCTTCAACATCCACTACTTCAAAAATAAAATCAGCATCTGGTACAGATAACGGGTCTATTACTGAAATATCTGCTGGTGACATATTCTGACGATAGAATAAAGTGTCTGCAAAGAAATTAGTTGCAATTTCATTTCTGCAAGCAGATGTAATTTCAACAAAATTACCACCATTTCCTGTTCCTGCTAAACCCTGTTGCGAAGGCCTAGCTCCATAAGAGGCAGTTGGCAAATCTCCAAAAGATTCTGTCTTATGAGGAATGATGGTGTAGGTTTTAATATTTTTTCTACCTGCTAGGTATGGTTGCTTCTGTCCCATATTACTTGGGGCATAAGGGTTCACTGGATCGACAGATTGAAATGGAATTTCCGGAGTATAAGGCATATATTCATTATATGCATATGCAATTGCCATATAATAGTATGCTTTATTATTCACTAATGCCGTATTTCCGCTTGCAAATTTATCTTCAGTAATTTTAAAAGAATGTTGAATGCCAGAATTAGAAGCATTTAAAGTCATATTTTGCGGGACATAAACATTTGGACCTACACTTTCATCTAGTTGATAATTAACTAAATTAGCAATTGGAGATGTATCATCCGAAGGCGCATATACAACTTGACCATCTGTAGTTCTATAGTTTTCAACATCACACTGAAAAACCATAAATGCTTTATCAGGATTATAGAGTTCCGTCGAAGAAACATATTGATCTTTTAGTTGAAAAACTTGATATCCTTCAAATCTGTAATTTTTATCAATTGCAACATTCCCGTCTTGATATATTGGCCCAACGAAAAACTCTTCATTATTTTCATTCGTAAGCGTATCTGTATACCCTACTATGGTGGTTGACAAGACATCTGAAATAAATGGATCCTCCTCTATATATTGTGTAGCATAATTATTAGAATTCTCCGCATTAGTTAAATTAATAATAATTTCTTGGTCTAATTCTACAAAATTTACATCTGGAGCACTTGGCCCATCAATAACTTCAAAACAAATATCAAATAATGTTTGAGCTTTATTATCAGCTATTTTCATCAATTCAACAGATGCAAAGTTATTGCCATCTGCAGCCCTAGCCCAAACAACACCTGTTGTAATATAATTTACTGCTCCAGGTTCTAGTGTAAAAGGCCCCGCTGACTGTAAAAATCTCCGATCCGCAGGATCATTACCTGCAGTAATTTCTGTCCATGAACCGTATAGTGGCGAAAATTCAGGATCTGTATCATCTGGAAACATAAAATTACACTCTGGATTGGATGCTTCCCAGCCAGTACCACCATATGTCATTGGTTGACCATTTTTCCATATACCTTTTAAATATCCATAATAATGAGTAGCATTTTCAGGGTTTCCAAAATCAGAAAAATCATTATTATAATAAACAAATTTAGACATAATAATCTGCTCTCCTGGCTCATCAATTTGTCCATCTCTATCATTATCAACACCATCCCCCGTATCTGCTAAAGGTCCTCTAAAAAAATCTACTCCAATTGCTGGAGGTGGATCATCAGAATCATAATTATATCCAGCTGTTCCATCATCATCAGCATCACCATTATAGCAATATCCTAGCCCCAAGCCTACATCACATCCAACGTAGTCATCTTGATAATTACCAAGATCCGGATCAACCCATTGTCCAAAATAAGCTTCATTTAAAACACTTGTAGAACGATTTAAAATTTTATAACTATAGAAAGTCATATTATTAATTTCGTCATTAGTTGTAAAACCAAATGCTTGAGCCTGTATCTCAAGGCCTATTGCTGCTTCAGAGCCCGTTTCAGTATGTATATTACCATTATCATTAAAAACCCACCATAATGTTTGATCACCAAATAAAACATCATCCGTTTTACAATCTTTTATTCCCTGTAGATCATAACCTGGATAATCTCCAGCTTCAGGAGTATAAATTCCGTCTCCATCTACATCTGCGAATGGTGCCAAGTAATCAAAAGTCCCATCTACTTCAATTCGATCTGCTGGCCAATCACTAATTGTAGCTGACATACCTTCATACGTAGGATATGATACGGAAACATCACAATTCGGGTCTGCTAAACAATCATTATATCCAACAAAATCCTCTACTTCTTGTCTTGTAATCACAAAATGTTTATCGAAATCTGAACATACATCAGCCCCCACTGTTCCATATTCATCACTAGCGACATCTGCATTCAAAGGGCCAGGCCAGAAATCATTACCATCTTGTCTGTAGGTCATTCCCGCTACTTTTAAATTACCTTGATCATCAAGCCCACCAATCCATAATGCTCCAGCAAACATTGAATGCTTATCACTATCCTTTGGTATTTCATATTTTCCATCACTTAAATCCCACCACATATCACCACCTGCTAAAATCGTGGTACGAACATTATTTATATTCAATTCTGTTTGTGCAGTAGCAGCTAAACATCCTGCAGCAATAATTCTAAAATTATTATTTGAATTATTCGGGTTTGGAATATTCTCTTTTGCATTTGAATTAAAAAATCCAATAAAAATTATTAATAATGTTGAACTTATATATTTTTTCATTTATCTAAAAGTTTACTTGCATTCCTAATTTAATTAATCTGGGCCTAACATAATGATCAGGACGATTCACCTTTAATGCATATTGATCAGAAAAGGCAAGAGGGTTAACCTGTTGAGACACATATTGTTCACCTTCCGCAGAAGACAAATATCCATCATCATCAGCATTACCTGTGTATCTATACACTTTGACAATATTAGCCTGATTGAATAAGTTTTCAACCATCATATAAATATTCATGCCTAGATTTCTGTCATCTGAAAGCTTGAACTTTACTTCTTTATTAAATCTGAGATCGGTTCTAAATGTCCATGGTTCACGTGCTCCATTGACACTCCCCTCCAAAGTAGATCTTGTGTTAACTCCAAATTGAGCAACAGCTAAAATATTAGATTGTTGACTATAAGGCCTACCTGATCCTGCAGATACAACCAAGTTAGCACCAAAACCTTCTAAAATTCTTTTTCCAAATAACATTGGGCCGTTATAATTTGAACCATAACCATAACGATAGTCGATATTAGCTGTAATATTATGACGTTGGTCAAAATCTAGAGGCAGAGTTGTTCGAAGATTAGGGAATCCATCATTTACTAGTTGCCGAGCTGTTGTAGCCGAGGAACCTGTTCCATCAGCAAATTGCAAAGTGTAATTTGCTGTTAGAGAAATATTATTCCTCCTTCTTAAATCATATCCCAATGAAAATCCTTTGACAGTACCAAAATCGATATTATCATAGTGAGTATATGGCATTGGATAGGCAGCAGCAACACGTGTAGCTTGAATCATATCGCTCAACTCTCTATAAAAAGTTGAAATTGTAACAGCTGAATACTTGGTTAATGCTTGCGTGAATCCAACTTCATAATCCGTAGTCTTCTCTGGTAACAGATTTGGATTATTCATATCATTTGTATTTGCCTCAATAAATAAATAATCAAACGGACTCATAACAGAATTAGTAGGAGGACGTTGCGTTAAAATATCATAATGTGCAAAGAACATCGCCTCATCAGATATAGGGAAATTAAAAGAGATTCTAGGCATGACGGAAATTTGAGGTGTATAATCTTCAAAAGCATCGCCTGTTAAACCTTTATTTTCATCTGCGATATGATTTGGATTTTGTAAAAATGGAATTACTCCACTACCAGCACTTAATACAGAAGGATCAGTTACCGGAACTCCTGCAGCATCATACCAATTATCACCATCTCGATATCCAGTAATTATAGTTTGATCAGTAATTGAATTCGCATATACAACAAAGTCATTACCTATATTGCCTGGATGAGCAGGATTACTTGGATCAGCATTGGGATTTAAAGAAGCATCAACCTCAGAGGCCTTCAGCGTAGGATATAGGGAATACTTATCTTTCAAAACTTCCTGATTAGCATCAAATCGATCTACCCTAACTCCTACATTAAATACAATATCATCGAACGCAAATTTATCTTGAATATATGCAGCTGAATATATAGGCTCAAAAGGAGATATTCTTCTAGTATAATCCCCATTGGCATCCTTCTCATTTAAAAATGTATCAAAAGAAACTCTTTCATTTACCTCATTACCCATATGATCATAACCATAATAATATAAATTTAAATCATCGCCTTGAAATAATTCATCTGCAGCAAACATATCAACAGATAATAAACCTGGGTCATGTTCATCGATATAAACAAAATCATTAATACCTAGTCCTAGTTGTTCTCTGATATTTTGAGCGAACGTAGAATAATTTTCATTATCTTCAGACACATCATAGAATGTAGAAAATATTAAAACATCTTCATCAAATGCCCACTGAACTTCATCATCAACATAATATTGAGGATTATTCAGATGTTGATTCGCTAATTGTCTAGCTATCGGCCAAAGATTAGGAGTGTACACCCTATAATACTTTTCTTTGAATTTTTCATATTCAAATCCAAACAAAATAGCATGATTACCAATGTCAGCAGAAGCAGAACCACTAAATCTTTGTCTTTGTTCAGTATAGTCATAAGAAAAGTAATTAGGATATCCTGAATTCCACCATAACCCATATACCGAAGGCGGCTCATCTCCATTCATTAATCCACCTCCAAATTGAATATGATTCATAGTTGGGTTTTGATTTGGCAAATAACTATGGAAAAAATCATAATACTGCTCTGTATAATTTGTTAATAATGGATTAGCATCTGATGGTTCAAAATCATATGTAACATATTCTTGTAATAAAACTCCTGTCTGTGTTTCCTGTTGCCACAATAAATTACCATTTTCATCAACATCCTGCCCATCTTGTCCATCAATGTCAAGAGGAACTCTATTTCCATTTTGATCTAAAACATACACATCATATGTATCCCAATTCCAAAACTCTGTTTGTGTAAAGGTTGTGTCATCTATGGATGGGGTGAATTTACCTACATAATTATATGCAAAATAATCTGTTCCATGTCTAGGGTTTTCGAGTTTTGAATTATATCTTGAATAATCTCCCTGTAAAGTATAGAAAACATTTTTAACTGAAGAACTTGCATCGTCACCACTTAATTTGTGCTGAAGACGAGCATATAGGTTATAACTTCCTCTAGTGTATTCTCTATGGTTATCAAAGTTTAACAATTGTCTTCTCCACCAATATCCATCAACTCCATTATCTCCCATTTCTACTCTCTGTCTCATAGATCCACCCAGAATAAAGTTAATATCTTTTGATAAGCCAAAAGTTAATTTTCCTTGTAAACGTATATCTTGATCAGATAAATTTTGTTTAACATCTGAAATGTCCCAATCTTCAGCCGTAAGATTTTCACCTGCATTTTGAGCATAACTACTAGCATAATCACCATAACTCGGAGTTCCCACAAAAATTGAGGGATTATTTTGAATCTCTAATAGCACATCATCTTTTAATCTAGGCACTCCAATAATAGAAGGATCCGCATCTTCTTTATAATTATATTCCGCCGATATCAAATAGCCTAAAATTGTTCTATTATCGTCCTTTTTTTTCAGGATAGGACCTGACAAATTAAATGCCGCTAAATTATGATTATATGGATCTGTTAATTTTGAAGATGAAATTTCAGCACCTCCTCTTGTAATTGAAGACGGACCCTGTGTGGTAATACTTATTACTCCCCCAGTAGCATCTCCATATTGAGCAGGCAAACCACCTGTAACAACTGTCATTTGATCAATAGCCGCTTGTGGTAAAACATTACTACTACCTACAATTTTTACACCATCTACATAATACGTAGTAGCATTACTCCTAGAGCCCCTTACATTTAATGACGCACCCGAATCTTCTTGATACACACCTGCTGTAGTAGCAGCTACATCCGAAACATTACGAGTAGGCAAGGATGTTATTTGTTCTTTTGTTTTTGTTGAACCTGACTTATCTGCGTCTATAAGTGGGACATCATATTCTATGACCTGTACCTCTGTTAATATTGACGACTCTGTAGACAATTTGTAGTCTAAAAATGTGATTTTATCTGGTGAAATCAAGACGTTAGTTTGAATCATTTTTGCATAACCAATAAATGACACTTCAACCGAATAACGACCTGGATTTATTGGTTTTAATGTAAAGTTACCATCAAAATCCGAAGCGCCCCCAAGTATAGTGACTCCATCAGCTTTCACTATAACATTAGCCATTGGGATTGTTTCTCCCGTCATTGCATCACTAACTGTTCCTTTCAAACTCCCACTTTGAGCCCAAAGACCTAAAGATGTCAAAAAAGTAATAACAAAGATTATAGTATTTTTATGCATATCGTGTTATTTAAGGTAGATGTGAAAATTTCTATTATTTTTAATGAGCCAAATATAGTTGAAAATAAGATATCTACCAAAATATGAAATTATTATATTAGCTATATTTTAAAATGATTCCAGCCATGAAGAAGGTTCCCAAAAATATTCTTATTATATCACTATTTATTATCATAGGCTGTACAGACGAAGATACTTTTCCAAATGTCTATGTAAATGAAACAATCCCAATCACAATGCCTCAGTATAATAATGTTTTCAATAATATATGGGGCTATGAATATATTTCAGGTGGATTAGGAGGGATTATTATTGTACAGGGGATAAATAACGAATTTATAGCATATGACAGAGCATGCACAAATGAGGAAAACACAACATGTGTAGTCTCTGGAGAAAGTATTAACGATCAAATTTTGAGTTGTCAAAACTGTTGCAACTCAAATTTTCTTATTATTGACGGATCAGTAACAGAAGGTGATGCAAATCGCGCATTAAAGCGATACAACACATATTTTGATGGATCGATGCTATATATAACAAACTAATACCTGTAAGAATCTGTCTTGAATGGGCCGTCTTTTGGCACGCTAATATACTTAGCTTGCTCCTCTGTTAATTCTTCAAGCTCCACTCCAAGTTTTTCTAAATGAAATTTAGCCACCAATTCATCTAAATGTTTTGGCAATACATAAACCTTGTTCTCATATGCCTTGAGATTAGTCCATAATTCAATCTGAGCCAAGACCTGATTAGTAAATGAATTAGACATAACAAATGAAGGATGACCTGTAGCACATCCTAAATTAACTAATCTCCCCTCTGCTAATAATATAATCTGATTTCCATTTTTCATTGTATACAGATCTACTTGTGGTTTAATTTCTTCTTTTTTAGCATTCGCATTTAACCAAGCAACATCAATTTCATTATCAAAATGACCAATATTACACACGATTGCCTTGTCTTTCATTAATTTAAAATGCTCTTCTCCAACAACATTTTTGTTCCCTGTTGCTGTAATAATTATATCACTTTCTGAAACCGCATTAATCATTTTTTTAACTGGATAGCCTTCCATTGAAGCCTGTAAAGCACATATAGGATCTATCTCTGTAACTATGACCCGCGCACCACCACCAACTAATGAAGAGGCAGTGCCTTTTCCAACATCTCCATAGCCAGCCACTGTAGCAACTTTACCTGCCAACATAACATCCGTCGCTCTTCGAATTGCATCAACTGCCGATTCTCTACATCCATATTTATTGTCAAATTTGGATTTTGTAACAGAATCATTAACATTAATAGCGGGCAATGACAGAGTCCCATTTTTCTCTCTCTCATATAAGCGATGTACTCCTGTTGTTGTTTCCTCTGTTAATCCATTAATGTCTTTGACTAGCTCTGGGTAATTATCTAAAACCATATTAGTCAAATCTCCTCCGTCATCTAAAATCATATTCAAAGGCTTATTATCTTTAAACGCAAATAATGTTTGCTCAATGCACCAATCAAACTCTTTCTCTGTCATTCCTTTCCATGCAAACACAGGAATGCCTTCTGCCGCTATCGCTGATGCTGCATGATCTTGGGTGGAAAATATATTACAAGAAGACCATGAAACTTCAGCACCTAATGCAATTAAAGTCTCAATCAAAACCGCAGTTTGAATAGTCATATGTAAACAACCTGCTATTCTAGCTCCAGCGAGTGGTTGCTTATCCTTATATTTTTTTCGGATCATCATTAGCCCTGGCATTTCTGCCTCTGCTAATTTAATTTCTTTCCTGCCCCAATCTGATAATGTAATGTCTCTTACCTTGAAATTCATATTTTTTGTTTTAATTTTCATGGACTAAATTATTATAATAATAGAGCCAAATTTAATACATAATATTTAACTTTATGTTAAAAAAAAACACATATATTTTATACATGGGCATAGTCAGAATAAAAAAAGAAGATAATTATAAATATGCTCTATGGAAAATTGAAGAAAAACTTGAAGATCTATTAGCAACATTAAACCCCACTGAAAAAGAATTATCCGAAATTCAAAAGTTTAGAAATAAAAAAAGACAAAAACAAAATATTGCAGCAAGGCTCACATTAAATACGCTGGGGGAGGGGAAAATAAAATTATACTACACAAAAACAGGGAGGCCTAAATGTTTAGGTTTTGACAATATTTCAATTAGTCATTCATATGAATACTGTATTGTAATTGTCAGTAAATATCCAATCGGGATAGATATTCAGTATAAAAACTCTAACATAATTAAATTAAGTTCAAAATTTATAAACTCGCAAGAAAAACAAGGATTGGAGAATATCAATGACATTGAAAAACTACATTTTATTTGGTGCGCCAAAGAAGCGATCTACAAAACTCTCAATAATGAATTTTGCTCATTCAAAAAAAACATATACATTAATCCAAAAACGAATAAAACAGAAACTACTGGACTGTTTCAAAAAAGGAATAAAAAAATAAATTACAAAATCTACTACGAGAAACTAGAAGATTACTTTATTAGCATTGCAAAGGAAAAAATATGATCGAAATATATAATTACATAATTCAAAACACATACGAATTCCTAGGGGTAGTGTTTAGCATTATATATGTTGCATTATCAATTAAACAAAATATTTTGTGTTGGCTAGCTCTAATTGCTGCTGCCGCATTTAATATGTATGCATATTATTTAATTAACCTCCCACTTCAGACAATTATGCAATTTTTTTTTATTGGAACAGCGTTATATGGGTGGTATAATTGGAAAGCTGGTGGGAATTCTATCACCCTCAAAATCACTAGACTGACAAAACAAAAGCATTTTAAACTAATTAGTATAGGAATACTTGCAACTATAGTTATGACTATTATTCTTAACCAATTAAATGAGAGAGAATTAATGACTACATCCCATCCTTTTTCTGATGGACTAATATTCGTTTTCAACATAATCCCCATGTATATGATGGGTAAAAAAATTATTGAGTCATGGATTTACTTCATTGTAATAGACATATATAGTGGTATGTTTTTTTACATTACAGAAGCATATTTCTTTTCTTTTTTATTCTTTTGTTATATAGCTTTCGCCACATATGGATACATAGCATGGAAAAAAGAAATAAAATAAAAAAAATCGTTTTCACAGGCCCTGAATGTTCAGGCAAGAGCACACTAAGCAAAGCTATTGCACAGAAAATGCAATTACCACTAGTAGAGGAATATGCTAGACAATATCTAAACAGCTTAGGTCGAAATTATATTTATTCAGACTTAGCTCAAATAGCAAAAGGGCAATTAAATGCTGAAAAAAAAGCTATTGATCATATAAAAAAACATACAACAATAATATGTGACACAGACCTCCAAGTAATCAAAATTTGGAGTCAAAAAAAATTTGGAAAATGTGCTTCATTTATTTTAAATAATCAAGATATTAAAGCATACTACATTCTATGTAGACCCGACTTCAAATGGGAATATGACCCCTTAAGAGAAAATGAAAATGACCGAATGAGCCTATTTGAAATATATCATCAAGATTTAATTCAAAATAATGCGAACTTTATTATTGCTAGTGGACCACTTAACGAACGAATATCTTGTATTCAAGATGTAATTCGAAAAATGATTTAAATTAACCATTTTGGAAAAAGTAATAATTTCTGCTATATTTATTAATTACAACCTTAAAAATCGCATTAATTATTTAAACCATGAAAAAAAACATACTTATTATATTTTCATTTTGCCTATTCAATTTATCTTCAAAAGATAATATAGTTCCCAACCAAACTACAATAAATCCAAATGTTCAAATGCTGGGCGGTGGATGTATGGATCCAACATCTGAAGCGGAACTTGACATTGGAAATGTTCGTGCAAATATTTTAGGTGGAGGTGATATGTGGTGGAATTTAACAGATGCACGTTATGAAGTGCCAAAAGATGAAGGGGTACATTCACTATTTGCTGGTTCATTATGGATTGGAGGGATGGACAATCAAGGTAATTTGAAAATCGCTGCGATGACCTACAGACAAACAGGAAGCGACTTTTTCCCTGGCCCATTAAATGCCGACACGAATAGTCCAGACTATGGGACAATTACAGATGTTGATTGCAATGAATACAATCAACATTGGACTATTTCAAAAAATGATGTTGAAGCACATGTCACGTATATGGAATGCGTGACTAATCCAGACTGTGATGCGAACACAATGTTCCCTGATTATGAGACACCTGAAGTAATCACAAATTGGCCTGCGAGTCACTTTGATTTTGATGGAACAAATGAATATCTAGCACCATTTCAAGATGTGAATGGGGATGGGCTGTATGATCCTACAGCTGGAGATTATCCAGGATATGATTTAAATGCTACTGGTAATTGTACTGAAAATGATTATTTATTTGGTGATCAAAGTATTTGGTGGGTATTTAATGATGCGGGCAACTATCATGGAGAAACTGGAGGGACAGCTATTGGACTAGAAATTCAAGCACAAGCATTTGCGTATAAAACAAATGATGAATTATCAGACATGACGTTTTATAGTTATAAAATTATTAACAGATCCAATGAAACATTAAATGAAACATACTTTGGTCAATGGGTTGACCCAGATATTGGGAACTATGAAGATGATTATGTTGGATGTGATGTTAACCTAGGACTGGGATATTGCTATAATGGTGATGATGATGATGATGGACTGCAAGGATCAGCTGGATATGGGACCAATCCCCCAGCAATAGGAGTTGATTTCTTCCGAGGACCTCTTGCAGATGAAAATGATGGAGTAGACAATGATAGAGATGGTGAAGTTGATGAATTAGGTGAACAAATTATCATGTCTAAATTTGTTTATTATAATAATGCCGCATGGGACACGGATATATATGATTGGAATAATGACCCTGTTTATGACTATGACTACTATAATTATCTAAGAGGAGTGTGGACCAATGGTCAGCCTATGACGTATGGAGGAAATGGTGGTGACATAAATAATCCTGAGTGCGATTTTATGTTCCCTGGTAACACAGATTCAAATTTTGAAGAAAATTGGGATGAGACAACAGCTGGCAACATGCCTTCTGATAGAAGATTTTTACAATCTGCAGGACCTTTCACGTTAGACCCAGGAGCTGTAAATTATATTACTGTTGGTGTTGTTTGGGCTAGAGGAGAGGATGGTCCACTTTCATCAGTAGAGGCGATGAAAGAAGCTGATATAATGGCTCAAGATTTATTTGACAATTGTTTTGACATTAATTATTTTGTATATGGATGTACTTGTGATTTTGCAACAAATTACAACCCAGATGCAAATACAGACAATGGTTCATGTATTTTTGAAGATGGCCTGAATGTAATAGATTGTCAAATTGCCGGATGCCCATGCGATTCAGCTACAAATTATGACCCTAATGCAGAAATTGATGATGGCTCATGTATTTTTCCGGATGATGTATATGTTGACTGTGATGGAAATTGTTTGTTTGGAGATACTGATGGAGATAGCTGGTGTGATGGCATCGACAATTGTCCAGATAATTCGAATTTTAGTCAATCTGATAGCGATGGAGATGGTGTTGGGAATTCATGTGACAACTGCCTATGGGAACCTAATCCTGATCAACTAGATAGTGATGGAGATGGAGAAGGCGATGCATGTGACTCTACACCACTATCAATAACAGAGGATAATATTGAAATAAATATATACCCAAATCCTGCAACAGATTTTATTAATATAGAATCTAATATGTTAATAGAGAACATTTCCTTATTTGATTATAATGGAAAAGTCGTTTTTGAAAAAAACAAAAATAATAAAGACGCAGTAATTAATACGGATAATTTAAATAGTGGCCATTATATTCTCATCCTGCAAGTTAATGGAATAGAATTAAAGAGATCTGTTTCTATTCAGTAGATACGATTCTTTTTAAGAAAGAATATTAAGAGAAGCTATTTTATCTAAAGACAATTGGTGTTTTAATTTTTCTACTGATTCGAACTTTTTTTCATTTCGAATACGTTTCACGAATTCTATGGTTATAGTCTCATCGTATATAATCTTGTTAAAATTAAAAAGATGAACTTCTATGGAGAATAAATCCTTTTGAAAAGTCGGCCGTGTACCAATATTTAACATTCCATCATATTTATTATTCTCATACTTAACATTCACCGCATAAACACCATTTTTAGGGATTATTTTATGTCTATTATTGACCTTTAAATTGGCTGTCGGAAACCCAAGAGTTTTGCCAATCCCATTACCCTTAATAACACGGCCTGACAGGTGAAAAGTATATCCTAAATAATTGTTTGCTAATTCAAAATCACCATCATTAATAGCATTTCTAATTTTTGTCGAACTCACAGAATTATCATTTAAGATATAAGCATCAACTTCATGTATTTTAAAATCATATAGCTCTGCATATTCCTTCAGATTTCCAATAGACCCTTCCCTGTTTCGTCCAAAATGGTGATTATAACCTATAACTAAATCTTTTAATCCTATTTTCTGAAACAGAATATCTCTTATATATTCTAGCGCTGTTATTCTAGAAAAATCTATATCAAATTTTTGAAAAATTAAATGATCAATATTGTGGGATTGCAATAAATTAATATTTTCATCGACCGTGTTGATTAATTTTAACTCATGATCCGGAAACAACACAGTTCTAGGGTGTGGAAAGAATGTAATTAGTACAGTTTCTGATTTGTTAGAATCTGCAATCGTATTGACTAAATTTAATATGTTTTGATGCCCAAGATGAACCCCATCAAATGTTCCAGTAGTAACAACTGCTTTTGGTATTTTTTTAAACTCATCAATACCTTGGTATATTTTCATGCTTAAGTAAAATAAATTATTCGATTTGACTGTCTTTAAAATTAGTAAAATAAATTATCAATTTTATCATACTTTTTAAATATAAATAGGTATTTTTAATCGAATTTAATTCTAAAAATAATTTTACAAAAAAAAAACAAAAAAAAATGGCAACTAATACAGGAAAAATATCACAAATCATTGGGCCAGTTATTGATGTTGTATTCGATAACGCCGACAACGATCTTCCAAAAATTTACGATGCTTTAGAAATTGTAAAATCAAATGGAGATAAAATGATAATTGAATGCCAACAGCATGTTGGAGAAAATACTATCAGAGCTGTCTCGATGGATTCAACTGATGGACTTAAAAGAGGAATGGAGGTTACAACCACCGGCAACCCAATCTTAATGCCAATTGGAGATGAAATTAAAGGTAGGCTATTTAACGTTGTAGGAGAGGCCATTGATGGTATTGGGGACATATCTAATGAGGGCGGATACCCTATTCATCGTCCTGCTCCCGCATTCGAAGATTTATCAACTAGCACAGAAGTACTTTTTACTGGCATTAAAGTTATTGATCTAATTGAACCGTATGCAAAAGGTGGAAAAATTGGACTCTTTGGTGGTGCTGGGGTTGGTAAGACTGTATTAATTATGGAATTAATAAATAACATAGCAAAAGGTCATGATGGACTTTCAGTATTTGCCGGAGTCGGTGAACGAACAAGGGAGGGGAATGACTTGCTTAGAGAGATGATTGAATCAGGTGTTATAAAATATGGTGAAGCTTTTGAACAAGGGTTAAAAGAAGGGAAATGGGATTTAAATAAAGTTGATAAAAATGAACTAAAAAAATCACAAGCTACACTAGTATTTGGACAGATGAATGAACCTCCTGGCGCTAGAGCTAGAGTAGCTTTATCGGGCTTAACATTAGCAGAGTATTTTAGAGATGGAGGAGCAGATGGAGATAAGGAAGGTAAAGATATTTTATTCTTTATTGACAATATCTTTAGATTTACTCAAGCCGGGTCTGAAGTATCTGCTCTATTAGGTAGAATGCCTTCAGCAGTTGGCTATCAACCAACATTAGCATCAGAAATGGGAGCAATGCAAGAACGTATTACATCCACAAAAAAAGGATCTATCACGTCTGTTCAAGCAGTATATGTACCAGCAGATGACTTAACAGATCCTGCACCTGCAACTACATTTGCACACTTAGATGCTACAACTGTATTGTCTAGAAAAATTGCTGAACTTGGGATATACCCGGCTGTTGACCCCTTAGATTCAACATCTAGAATACTAAACCCAGAAGTATTAGGAAATGATCATTACAACTGTGCGCAACGAGTAAAAGAAATACTACAAAGATATAAAGAGCTCCAAGATATTATTGCTATTCTAGGAATGGATGAATTGTCTGAGGAAGACAAAACCGTGGTACATAGAGCAAGACGAGTTGCTAGATTTTTATCACAACCATTTCATGTAGCTGAGCAATTTACCGGAATACCCGGAGTATATGTAAGTATTGATGATACAATTAAAGGGTTTAATATGATTATGGATGGGGAATTAGACCATCTGCCAGAAGCAGCTTTTAATTTAGTTGGCACAATTGAAGAGGCGATTCAAAAAGGAGAAAAAATGATTGCAGAAGCAAAATAAACTTACACTATGAAAGTTGATATTGTTACATTAGAGAAAATTCTATTATCCACCGAAGCATCCTCTGTTATTGTACCGGGGAAAGGAGGTCGATTCGAGATGCTAGATCAACATGCACCCATTATTTCAATACTAGATCATGGGACTATAAAAGTTACTGACAACAAGAATCAAGTAGAATTGATTAATGTTATCGGTGGCAGCATCGAAATGTCCAACAATAAAATTACTATTCTTGCAGACACAGAATAATTTTTATTTAATTCTGTATGTATGTATAATTTCTACATTACATTTTAGCTGTAATCAATCTCCGCATTTTAATCTAAAAAATGGAGATTTATTATTTCAAGATTTAGACTCAAGTCCACTGTGCGATGCTATTGAACAAGTTACCACTGGAATTGATAATTTAAACTTTTCACATATAGGTGTCCTAGTTATTATTAATAATGAAAATTATGTACTTGAAGCTTTTAATAATGGTGTAGATACGGTAGATTTAAAAACCTTTTTAAATCGCAGCCTTGATCATAATCAAAACCCAAAAGTGGTTATAGGGAGATTAAAAAAACAATATACTGAGCTCATACCGAATGCAATTCAAATAGGATTTTCTCTCATTGGAAAAAATTATGATCCAGAATTTAAGATCAACAATGATAAATTTTATTGTTCAGAATTAATTTATACTATGTTTTTAGAAGCGAATAATCAAAATCCATTTTTTTATTTAGATGAAATGACTTATAAGAAAAATGGAGAAACACTTGATATTTGGACTAATTATTTTGAACAATTAAATATGCCAATCCCTGAAAATGAACCGGGAATTAATCCTGGTAGCATATCGCTATCTGATAAAATAGAAGTTGTTTATAATTATATGTATTAGAAGTATTTAATTATTCTCTATTTTTTGTGTCTATAATTAATGTAACAGGGCCATCATTCATTGATTCTATTTGCATATCAGCCCCAAAAACTCCTGTTTTTATACAATCTGGTTTTTTCTGCTTACACAACATAATGAATTGATCATATAATAGTTTTGCAAAATCAGCTTTTGATGCTTTACTCCAAGATGGCTTCATCCCCTTTCTGATGCTACCAAATAAAGTAAACTGACTGACAATCAACAACTGACCATGTATATCTATAAGGGATTTTGAATTTCTAAATAATTTTAAATTAAATAATTTATTTACAACCCACACAAAATCAACTTCTGTGTCAGAATCACAAAACCCTACAAAACATAGTAATCCCCTATCAATTGAAGAGTATTCTTGTTTATTAATTACAACTGATGCGTTTTTAACTCTTTGGACGACAATTCTCATTATTTAATAATTGTTTTGTCTATAATTTGTATTTTTTTCAAGCATTGACAAATAACTTTTATATCTAGAAGAGGATATGGTATTATTAGTTAATCCACTTATAACACCACAATTTGGCTCATTTATATGTATGCAATTTTTAAACTTACACAATTTACTTGCTTCCAGCATTTCAGGGAAATAACCAGCTAGACCTCGTTTGTCTAAATCTACCAAACCTAACCCCCTAATTCCAGGAGTATCTATGATATAGCCCCCTGATTGAATCGAAAACATTTCTGCATATGTGGTTGTATGAACTCCCTGTTTATGATAGGCTGATATATCTTGTGTTTTTAATTTTAAATTGGGTTCTATTAAATTAATCAAGCTACTTTTTCCAACTCCAGAATGTCCTGAAAAAACAGTTACCTTATTTTTTAAAATATTCTTAATGCTTATTATATTTTTTGTGTCATAAATAGATGTTGATATGGTTTCATATCCAATATTTTTATAAATACTTTGATATTTTTTTTTCTTGGCATCCATTTTAGAATCATGTAAATCGATTTTATTAAAAATTAATTTTGATTCTATTTTATACGCCTCTGCTTGGACTAAAAATCTATCTATGAAATTTAAAGATGTAATTGGATTATCAATAGTAATCACTAATACTGCCAAATCTATATTAGATGCAATAATTTGGCTTTTATGTGAAAGATTTACAGATTTTCTAATTATATAGTTCTTTCTATCATTAATTTGTGTTATTATACCTATTTTATTCTGTGAGTCAAAACTAAACTCAACATAATCTCCAACAGCAATAGGATTCGTAAATTCGATGTTCTTAAGCCTAGTATTACCCTTTATCTTACAAGAGTATATTATTTTATCTGAACATAAAACTTGACACAAACTACCAGTAGATTTAATAACAACTCCTTTCATATGTAAATAAAGTTAGGTTCAATTACTCAAAAAACCACTTTAACAAATTAAAATTTATAAATTAGAAAAAATTATGAGCATAAAAGTTGACAATATATCTAAATTTTTTCAAGACCGAAAAATTCTTGACTCAATTACATTTGAAGCAAAAGCAGGTGATATAGTTGGAATTCTTGGGCCAAATGGTGCTGGAAAATCAACTATGATGAAAATTATAACTGGATATTATAAACAAAACCAAGGGAATGTTTTTATTTGCGGAAAGAATAACTTAGATCATGAAATATTTACAAAGAGTAAAACAGGTTATTTATCCGAAGAGAACCCACTATATGGAGACATGTATGTAATAGAATTTTTAGAATTTATATGTGACATTCATAATCTCCAGCATCACGAATCTCACAAAATGATGCAATTGACTGGATTAACAAAAGAAAAAAATAAAAAAATAAAAACTCTCTCTAAAGGATTTAAACAAAGAGTAGGGATTGCGCAAGCTTTAATACATAATCCGGAATTAATCATTTTAGATGAGCCGACATCTGGGCTAGATCCTAAACAATTAATTGAAATACGAAATATTATCACTCAAATTGGAAAAGAAAAAACAATTTTATTATCAACACATATTATTCAAGAAGTAGAAGCAATGTGTAATAGAATTATTATTATTAATGAAGGAAAAATTATTCTTGACAAGCAAATTCAAGATTTTAATAACAAACTAGAAGATGTTTTCCTAGAATTAATTAAATAATTTGTATCGAAAAGCAGCAAAATTGTATATTTGAAATTCCTTAAACAAATAGAATGTCATATTTATTTACTTCCGAATCTGTATCCGAAGGACACCCTGATAAAATTGCAGACCAAATATCAGATGCTATTCTAGATGCATATTTAGCACTAGACCCTAATTCGAAAGTGGCTTGCGAAACTTTAGTAACAACAAATAGAGTTATCATTAGCGGGGAAATAAAGTCTAAAGCAAAATTAGATTTAATTAAAATTGCTAGAGAAGTAGTGGTTAATGTTGGATACACTAAAGATGAATATCTTTTTTCTGCAAACACATGTGAAATTATCACATATATAGATGAGCAATCTCCTGATATCAATCAAGGCGTTGAAGCAGGTAAAGGTTTACACAAAGAACAAGGAGCAGGGGATCAAGGAATTATGTTTGGATATGCAACTAATGAATCTGAAAACTATATGCCTTTATCTTTAAGTTTATCACACATGTTATTAGAGGAAATTAGTCAAATCCGGAAAAATGAACCACATGTAATTAACTACTTAAGACCTGACGCAAAATCACAGGTCACTATTGAATACACAGAAAAAAATATCCCTAAAAAAATAGATAGTATTGTCATTTCAACACAACATGATGATTTTGGGGACGATGAAAAAATGCTAAATAAAATTCGTGAAGACATGATTCACATCGTGATTCCAAGAATTAAAAGTCGCGTTTCTATAGAAACACAAGAATTATTTTCTGAAGATATTAAAATCCATATCAATCCTACTGGTAAGTTTGTAATTGGCGGACCACATGGAGACACTGGATTAACTGGAAGAAAAATTATTGTAGACACATATGGAGGGAAAGGAGCACATGGTGGCGGTGCCTTCTCTGGAAAAGATCCATCTAAAGTAGATAGATCTGCTGCATATGCAACAAGATATGTCGCAAAAAATTTAGTTGCCGCTGGTATAGCTGACGAAATTTTAGTTCAAATCGCATATGCAATTGGGGTAGCAGAACCTATCAGTATTTATGTTAATACATTTAGCACTTCTAATATTGCCATGAGTGACTCTGAAATAAGTGAAAAAATATGCCGAATTTTTGACCTAAAACCTGCTGAAATCACTGAAAAGTTTAGGCTTAAAGACCCTATTTATACTCCAACAGCATCTTATGGTCATATGGGAAGAGAGTCCAAAAAGATTACATACACATTACATAATTCTAATAACACTATTACTAAAGAGGTAGAGTTATTTCCATGGGAAAAAACTGACTGTATAGATCAAATTAAATCCGAATTTGGGATTTAGAGTTTATTTCTTTCTAAACACTAACTGTATTGGAACACCTGTAAATGAATACTTCGATCTTATTTTATTTTCTAAAAATCTCCTGTAACTTTCTTTAACGTATTGAGGTAAATTGCAGAAAAAAACAAAGGTTGGTTTTTTTGTTGGCAATTGAGTGATATATTTAATTTTTACAAATTTTCCCTTTAAAGATGGAGGAGGAGTCTCTTGAATTAAATCTAATAAATATCTGTTTAATTCTCCTGTCGAAATTCTTGAAGCAATTCTTTTTCGAACATTAATAGCTTCATCAACAATTTTTAAAATTCTTAATTTTTCAGTTGCTGAAATAAATAAAACACTAATATCTACAAATGGTGCTGTTTTTTCTTTAATTGTTTTTGTGAAATCCTTAGTATTAAATTTAGTTTTATCAATCAAATCCCATTTATTAACAGCTAACACTACACCTTTTTTATTTTTTAGAATTAGATCAAATATTTTTTGATCCTGTGTTTCGAATCCTCTAGTTGCATCAATTAATAAAATAACCACATCCGAATTTTCAATTGCTCTAATTGCCCTTAATACAGAGTAATACTCAATATCCTCATTCACTTTGTTTTTTTTTCTTACACCGGCTGTATCTACAATAATAAAATCATGTCCATATTTTTTATAACGCGAATCTATTGCATCTCTAGTGGTTCCAGCAATATCAGTAACAATATTTTTATCTTCACCTAACAAAGAGTTAATGAGTGATGATTTTCCAACATTAGGTCTACCTAAAACAGAAATACGAGGTAATTGATCAGAGTCATCATTATCATATTCAGAATCTAGATGAGACACTACATTGTCTAGCAATTCTCCTGTGCCACTCCCACTAATGGATGAAATTGGAAAATAATCACCAAATCCAAGTTTATAAAAAATAGCCGCATCCGACAAGTGAAGTCCATCATCTACTTTATTTACAGCTAAAACAACTTTTTTAGAAACTGATTTTAACATTTTAGAAATATAAAAATCTAAATCTGTAATTCCACTTTTAACATCAACTAAAAACACTATCAAACTAGCCTCTTCAATAGCTGAATTGACATGTCTTTTAATTTCTTTTTCAAATGTATCATCTGAAGACTGAGTATAACCACCTGTATCTACTAAAGAAAAATTAACCCCATTCCAATCTGTTCTAGCATAATGCCTATCACGCGTCACACCACTCTCATCATCAACAATAGCTTGTTTTTTTTGAATTAGTCTATTAAAAAGAGTTGACTTACCAACATTAGGTCTTCCTACTATAACAACTATATTACTCATCGCTTTTAATTATATCCGAATTTTTTTAATTGTGTTTTTTTACTTCTCCAATCTTTTGCCACTTTGACAAACAAACCTAAAAATATTTTCTTTTTGAAAAAATTCTGCATTGTTTTTCTAGCTGATGTTCCTACAGCATTAATCGCAACTCCTTTTTTCCCTAGGATAATTGCTTTTTGAGATTCTCTTTCTACATATATAGTGGCGTCAATAACAATAACTTTATCTTTATCTTTAAAAGAATTCACTACTACCTCTACTGAATATGGTATCTCTTGTTTATAACGCTCTAAAATTTTTTCTCTTACGATTTCTGAAACAATAAATCTTTCTGACTTATCAGTAAGTGTGTCTTTAGGAAAATATGCCGGGCTTTCTGGAAGTAATCCTATTATTTCTTCTTTGATTCTATCAATATTAAACTTTTTTAATGCTGATATAGGCAGTATTGTAGTATTAAGTATTTTATTTGACCAATAATCAATTAAAGAAGTGACTTCAGCTTGATCAATTAAATCAATTTTATTAATAATTAGGATGATAGGTGTTTGAAAAGAATTTATCTTTTCTAGAAATTTAACATCTTTTAAATCTTCCTTACTACAATCCACCATATATAATATCACATCTGCGTCTTCTAATGAAGTATTTACAAAGTTCATCATGGCTTCATGAAGATTATGATGAGGATTAATCACTCCTGGTGTATCTGAAAAAACAATTTGATAATCTTCCTCGCTAACAACTCCTAGTATCCTATGTCTAGTGGTTTGTGCTTTCTGAGTAATTATAGAAAGTCTTTCACCCATAAGTTCATTCATCAAAGTTGATTTTCCAACATTTGGATTTCCTAATATTGTAACAAACCCTGCTTTATGCATCTATATAATTTATTAATTAGCACAAATATAGATAAAGAACTTCGATAGACACATTAATTTGTTTCATTAAAAAAATATGTATTATATTTGCGCCGCGGGGTGGAGCAGTTGGTA
>MDTG01405600.1_pt1 | contig 29897 bp, 30 predicted proteins | sample 811421 | NCBI WGS metagenome assembly MDTG01 (sample SAMN05326645, study PRJNA326480) | marine metagenome | isolation source: seawater | place: Pacific Ocean: South East | collected 2011 | reverse complement strand
TTTTTTAATAATTTATTTTTCATTATTTTTTGACTCAATTTATCAATATTTTTTTTCAAAGAATATTTTAGGATTTGTTTACTATAATGAATCAAATTTTAGAATAACAAGTTTTTTTGGTGATGATGAGGTTTTAGGTAGTTATATTGCAAGATTTTTTCCATTATTAATGTTTTTATGTGTATGGAATCTAAAAATCCAAGACCAAAAAAAATTTTCTTATTTAGTTTTAATTTTATCAGTAGTCTCATTTACAGTAATTTTGCTTAGCGGTGAGAGAACATCTATAGGTTTGTTTATATTATCCCTTTTATTTATTTTTTTCTCATCAAATAGATTTAGGAAGAGCTTAATAGTTCCACTAATAGCTATTATTATTATATTTTCATTTACACTATCTTTTAGCGATAAATTAAAAAATCGTATTTTAACTCAAACTATTAAACAAATGGGGCTCACTTCTAGTAGTGAAAGAGTTGTCTTATTTAGTAAGCTTTATGAGGGTCATTATAAAATTTCTTTTAATATGTTTAAAGAAAAACCTATATTTGGGCATGGAGCAAAAATGTTTAGAGTGTATTGCTTAAAGGAGGAAAATTTTGTTGCTGATGATGCTTGCACTACTCATCCCCATAATTTTTACGCTCAAATGATAGCTGAGACTGGAATTGTAGGTTTAATTACTATGTTAAGTATTTTCCTTTTTATTTGTTACGCATTCATTTTAAATTTTTACTCTATATGTTTTAAAAAAAAACAGTTTTTAACTGATGAAGCGATTTGTCTTTTAAGTTTTTATTTTATGACTTTATTTCCTCTTTTGCCATCTGGAAATTTTTTTAATAATTGGCTTTCTATAATAATATATTATCCACTTGGTTTTTTATTGTTTATTATTAAGAGTAAAAAATATTATGCTTGAAAAAATTATTTTTTTATCTTTATTAATCAATTTTCCTATATTTGTTTTTTTTAACAAAATAACAAATTTTATTAATATAAATGATAAAGCCGACAATATAAGGAAATTTCATAAAAGTGAGATACCTCTATTTGGAGGTATATTAATTACATACAATTTAATAATTTTTATAATTTTAAATGAAATATTTAAATTAAATCTTTTAAATGAGATCAATACTAAAAGAGAGTATTTCTCTTTTTGTTTTGGAATAATTTTATTGTTTTTAATTGGTATTTATGATGACAAATTTAATTTAACAGCAAATAAAAAATTATTATTAAATTTTTTTATTGTATTTTTTTTAGTTCTTGTAGATGAGGATTTATTAATTAAACAGCTCAATTTTTCTTTTTTAGATCAGCCAATTTATCTTAAAAGTTTTTCATATTTATTTACTGTTTTGTGCATTTTACTTTTTTTAAATGCCCTAAATATGTTTGATGGTCTAAATTCTCAAGCTGCATTTTTTTGTATTATAATATTTTTGATTTTTATGATGAAAAATGTTTTTATTTCTACCAGTACTATAACTATTTTTGTCCTATTAATTTTTTTATTTTACAATTTTAATAATAAAATGTTCTTAGGAGACAGTGGAACTCAGGTTCTTGCTTTTTTAATATCATATATTTTAATTAAATCTTATAATTTTTATGGATCATTTGAACCTGATGAAATTTTTGCAATTTTATCATTTCCAGGATTGGATATGTTTAGGCTTTTTATTTTTAGATTGGCAAGTGGTAAAAATCCATTTAGCCCAGATAGAAATCACATTCACCATTTGATTCAAAAAAAATTTAACTCTTTCCAAACTTTTTTATTAATACAATTTTTTATAATGTTAAACTTATTTTTATTTTACTATTTAGATAATAAAATCATTGGATTAATAATAATAATATTTTTGTATTTGATTGTTTTTGTATATTTTTTTAAACAAAGGAAATAATTTGACTCGTTTAGTAGATATAATTTTGGGAACCTTTTTTTTCTTAATATTTTTGCCAATGTTTTTAATTATTTCTGTTTTAATAAAAATAGATTCAAAAGGACCAATATTCTTTATATCTGATAGAGTAGGTCAGTATAATCAAAATTTTAAAATGATTAAGTTTAGAACAATGTTTATGGATACAGAATTAGTTGAATCAAGCATGTTAAAGAACCCTAATTCAAAAATTACAAATTTAGGTAAATTTCTCAGAAAATTTAGTCTTGATGAAATTCCACAATTTTTATGTGTTATTTACGGTAAAATGTCTATGGTAGGTCCACGTCCTGCGCTTCCTTCACAAATCAATTTAATTAATAAAAGAAAAACCTTGGGGATTGAAAAGATAAAACCTGGAATTACCGGTTATGCGCAAATTAAGGGAAGAGACCTTTTAACAGATGATGAAAAAATAAATCTAGAATTAGATTATTTAAAAAAAAAAAATTTTTATTTAGATTTATTCATTATTATTAAAACTTTTAAAGTTGTTTTCAAAAAAAAAGGAGTTTCACATTAATTTAGTAATATTTTATGAAAACGATAGATTTAAATAAATTACAAAATTATAAAAAAAAATTTTTTTTAATTCTTTCAGATTTTGTAATTGTAATATTTTCAGTTGCTGCATCTTATTCTTTAAGATTAGAAAAAATCTATTCATTTACAAAAATAGATTTAAAGGTTTATATATTATTTTTAGTAGTAATTTATTTGGTTTTTTATTTTAATAATATTTATCAAATATTATTGAGATATTTTGACTATTTTTCTATAAAAAAAATAATTAAGTCAATACTTTTTGCATTTTTAATCTTAGTTCCAATAAATTTTTATTTATATAAATTAATTTATTTTCCAAGATCTATTTCCTTTATAGCCCTAGTAATTATCTGTATTCTAATTTTATCTCAACGAGTTTTTGTAAACTTTCTTATTAAATTAAATTCTAATCAAATTAAAAAACAAAAAAGAATTTTGATTATAGGAGTGGATAATTTTAATATTCAACTTATAAAAAATATAAGACAAACTTTTGATAATAATGTTATTCAAGCTTTAATTGACACAAATAATCTTTATAAAAAAAGAGAACTTAATGGTATTAAAATTTTTAAAAAAAATGATATTCATAGAATAGTCAAAAATTTCTCAATAAATGAAATAATAATTGGCAAAAAAAGTTTAAGTGACAAAGAGGTATCTGAATTATTCGATAAATACGAAAACAAAAATATCAGCATTAAAAAAATAGATAAAGATCAAAATAATTTTAGTCTGCTTTTGGATCATTCAATCGCAACGAACTTAAATTTTTTTGAGATTATTGATAGACCTAAAAAAATTGTAAAAAAAGAAATTTTAGAAAAAAAAATAAAAAATAAAATAATTCTTGTAACTGGTGGGGGTGGCTCAATAGGTAGTGAATTATGTATTGAAATATTAAAGCATGAACCAAAAAAGTTGTTTATACTTGAAATATCTGAAATTAATCTTTTTAATTTGTTAAATAAAATTAAAGAAAACAAGCTAAATGTTAAAAAAATAAAATTACTTTTAGCTGATTGTAATGATGAATATTTTTTAGAAAATTACTTTAAAACTATAAAAATTGACGAAGTTTATCATGCAGCAGCTTATAAACATGTAAATTTTGGTGAGGAGAATCCATATTCTATTATTAAAAATAATATATATGCAACAAAAACAATTGTTCATTTTTCAATGAAAAAAAGAGTTAATAATTTTATTTTTATAAGTTCAGATAAAGCAGTTAATCCTAAGAGTATGTTAGGTTACACAAAAAATTATGGTGAAAAAATAATTAAATATGAATATCTTAAGAATAAAAAGAAAAAAAATACTAATTTTACTATTGTTAGATTTGGTAATGTGATTGGATCTAGTGGGTCTGTGATACCAATTTTTTTAAATCAGATTAAAAAAAAACAACCTCTCACTGTTACTAATAAAAAGGCTAGAAGATATTTTATGTCTATTTCAGAGGCTGTCCAGTTAGTAATAAATGCTTCATATTTAAATAAAGAAAGTATCAAAACTTTTGCATTAAATATGGGAGAACAGTTGTATATTTATAAAATTGCCGAGAGAATAATAAGACTTAGCGGACATACAGTAAAAAATAATTTTAATAAAAAAGGGGATATTCCTATTAAAATCATTGGTCTTAAAAAAGGTGAAAAGATTTCTGAAGAAATATCCTTGGGAAATAATTTATTGAAAACATCACATAGTGAAATTATGTTGTGTGATGAAGAAATTAATTTTAAATCTTTAGAGAATGATTTGAAAAAAATTAAAAACTTATCTTTTCCAAAAATCTCAAAGATAAAATTTAATTAAAGTTCACAAAATGAAAAAAAAAATTATTTGTTTTGATTTAGATAATGTTTTATGCAAAACTAGAAAAAATAACTATAAATCAAGCACACCAATTAAAAAAAATGTATCTTTAGTAAATAAATTATTTGATAATGGATATTATATCAAAATATTTACTGCTAGATATATGGGAAGAAATAATGATGATATCAAAAAAGCTAAAAAACAAGGATATTTTTTTACCAAACAACAATTGAAAAAATGGAAAATAAGTTACCATAAACTTATATTTGGAAAACCTAGTTTTGATATTTATATTGATGATAAAAGTCTTTTTTTTGATAAAAAATGGACTAGCAAATTAAAGAAAAAATTTTTATGAAAAAATTAGATTTATTTTTAAGGAATTATAATAAGAAATATTTTGAGCTTTCCCAAATAAATGAAGATATTCTAAATAAAATTAAACAATTTTATAAATTAATTTTAGAGGTAAAAAAAAATAAAAAAAAAATTATAATTGTTGGCAATGGCGGAAGTGCTGCAATTGCTAGCCATTTTAGTGTGGATATGACTAAAAATGGAGGTGTCAGATGTATAAATTTTAATGAAAGTGATCTTTTAACTTGTTTTGCAAATGACTATGGCTATGAAAAATGGGTTGTTCAAGCATTAAAGTTTTATTCCGATATGGGAGATTTAATTATATTAATTTCAGCAAGTGGAAATTCAAAAAATATGTTAAATGCAGCAAAGTATATTAGAAGTAAAAATAAATTAGTAACATTCACAGGTTTTAGTGGAAAGAATACTTTAAATAAATTAGGACATCTAAATTTTTCAGTTAATTCTAAAGAGTATAATTTTATAGAAAATACACACCAATATTGGCTTTTAGCACTAGTTGATATTTTTTTTAGATTTAAAAAATAATTCAATTAAAAAAATTTATTTTTTAAATAAATTTAAATATTTATTAATCAAATAAAAATAAGATAATATAGAAATAGGCACCAAATGTTTTGATGTTGCCCATCCAGCGACTAATGGAAGTAAAGTTAATCCTAAAATTGATAAAAAAATAATATCATGTCTGTATAACTTCCTTTCTCTTACGCCTAAATAGACATAATAAAGCGATATCAATATTGAAACATTTAAAAATATTTTATTAAATATCATTGAATATCTTATATCATTATTAAAATTTCCATTTTCATCTGGGTTTGCGCTATCTCTTTTAATATTGAAAAGAATTATGAAAATTTTTTTTGGAACAGTCATAATGTATCTTGTGAGATTTTCTTTATTCGACAGGTACTTATCATTTTTAAGTTTAAAATAATTAAAAACATCCCATTCGTTCTCTAAATCTTTAGGAACTTCAATCTTCGCTTGAAGTAAATCAATTGATTTAAGCGGATAATAGTCAAAAAACCTAGGATCAGACGCTAATGTAAGACCAAAGGAATTAACTGTAAGAGAGCTTGTTCCAATTGCAAAACGATCGGTTTTAATGAAGCTAAAAGTTCCCCATAATATTATTGCAAATATTGGACCTAAAAATATAATTTTTTTTTTTATTCTAAAATTTTGATTATTCTCAATAAAGAAAGTAATTACAGGAATTCCCAAACATAAAAAAAACATTGAGGTTTTTGTTAAATATAAAATAAAAATAATTACTGCTGAAAGTGTGTATTTATTTTTCATACTCGAAATTAAAACCAAAAATAAACAGGGTAACAAAATAGAAGTTATATTATCTGCAAATTCAAAGTTTAGAGCAACGAATAAATTATAGGGGACTAAGAAAACTGCTAAATACAATATTGCATAATTAATATGAAAATTTAGAGACCTCAAATAAAAATATAAAATCCAGTAAATAAAAGAAAAAGTAATCAAATTTTTAATTATCACTACAAGATAAAAATTTGAACTTAATTTTGAAATTCCAAAAAGCAATAGTGGAAGCACAGGAAGTTTTTGTAAAACAAATTCTATATTGTTTACAAATTTACTTGAGTATATACCGTTTTCGATTAAATTAATTACTAGAGGACCGTTTCCGAAAGGAATATTTTCAAAAATTAAATTATTGTTTTCATCAACCATATAGCTAAATTTTGTTACATACATAAAACAAAAAATTATTGTAGCTATGCAAACGAGAAGTAAAAAAATAAAGTATCTTTGATTGTTTGAAATTTGATTAATTAATTTCATAAGTTAAATATGATAATAGTTTCCTCATAATAATAGATATTTGCAAACAAAAAGATATATTATAATAAGTAAATTATTAAGATCTTGATATTCAAAATGTATTACTCAAACTTAAAAAAAAACGGTTATTTAAAAATAAATATTCCTAAATTTCTATATATTGAAATTAAAGAAGATATTTTAAAAAATATTAATCAAAAATTTCCCTTACAAAAATTGAATTCATACCAGTCTTTAATAAATTTTTTTCGGAATTTGCCTGACAAAACTTTTAAAAATTACTTTGGAAATAACTCTTCTAGAATTCTCAGTGATAAATGTACAAATAGAATAAACAGCTGGGTTCAAATAAATATTCCAAAAAAAATAAATGCTAAAAAAGCATCAATTAACTTAGTATCAAAGTCAGATTATGAAAATAATAAATATTTAAGTAAAAATCAATTTAGTGCATTTTATAGGATTGTAAGAAAACTAAAAAAAGACGTAGGATTTCCTCACAAAGACTCTTCGTTTTGGAAAATAGGTGATGTTAGAAAAACAACATTTAATCATAAAATTGTATGGAAATTATGGATCCCAATTTTCGGTGTTAATAAACAAAATACTTTAAACATGATTCATGCTAGCCATCGAGATAAAATAAAAATTTCCTATATTAAGAAAAATGGTCAACTAAAACCTAAAATCTCAAAAAAATATATAAATAAAAACTTATCTAGAATTAAAAAACCAATTAAAAGTAATGGATCTGAAGGTATATTATTTCATAGTGATACAGTTCATTTTGCTGAAGTAAACAAAACATCTAATTGTAGAATTTCCATAGAGTTTAATATTTTAGCAAAATGATTAGTAAAATTAAAAAATATAATTTAAATCTTGTAATAATATATATAATTGTTTTATTTACACTTTGCGTTGGAATTTTAATTTATGTAGATTTTAGTATAAATAAAATTTTAGATAAGTCTTATTTGTTAGAGCAGTCATTAAAACTAGATTTACTAGTTCAAAAAAATTTTATTTTTTTCTCAGTCTTTTATTGTATTACCTTTATAGTATTTGTTTCAATTATTCCTTTTACCTTACCTCTAATTTTTCTTACCAGTATTATTTATAATCCAATTATTGGGGCTTTTATATCAACAATATGTATAACACTTGGATCTATAATTTTTTTTTTATTTTTTATAAAATCGAACTTAGTCTCACTTTTTGATTTAAAAAAATTAAAAACCAATAAAATTATTTTAAAATTAAAAAAAAACGAACTAATTAGTATTTTTATTTTTAGAATTACTGGAGGTGGAGGAATGCCTCTCGTTATACAAAATATTATTTTATTTTATTCCAACGTAAGTTTAAAAAATTTCTTTGTTGGAACTTTGTTTGGAATCTTACCTGGAAATTTACTTTTGAGCATTCTGGGAATAGGCATATTTGAAGCTTTAAAATTATTTGTATTCAGTTGAAGATTAAAATAAATATATTACTATAACAAAATTATTATTGATAAAATGGAAATTGATTTTATAAGCAATCATCATAAAAAAACAAAAAGGGATTATTTAGCAAGAGTTAATTCTACAAATAAAGCTGAAGCTGCTATTAAAGCAAAAAAATGGGATTTTGATTATTGGGATGGTTCTAGAGATATTAATTATGGTGGATATTATTATGATGATAGATGGGTCCCAATCGCGAATAAGCTTATCGAACATTATAATTTAGATAATAATTCAAGAGTTTTAGATGTTGGATGTGGAAAGGGTTATTTGCTTTATGAAATTAAAAAATTACTTCCAAAATCTGATGTAAGAGGTTTAGATATTTCTGATTATGCAATAAAAAATTCAAAAAAAGAGATAAGTGAGTACCTTAAGCTAGGAAACGCTAACCACCTACCATACGAAAATAATGAATTTGATTTAGTTATTTCTTTAAATACTTTGCATAATTTGTATTGTTATGATCTCATAGGATCTCTAAAGGAGATTGAAAGAGTTTCTAAGAATAATAAATATGTATGCGTAGAATCATATAGAAATGAAATAGAAAAAGTAAATTTATTATATTGGCAAGTAACTTGTGAGTGTTTTTTTACTCCTGATGAATGGAAATGGTTTTTTAAGGAGTCAGGTTATACTGGTGATTATTCATTTATATATTTTGAGTAAAAATGTTAATTAAAAAAACTAAAGCTGCAATATTAGCTTACCAAAAAAAACCTTTAATAATTGAATATATAAGTCTGCCTGAAAAATTACTTAAAGGACAAATTTTAATTAAACTCAAGTATGCAGGCATTTGTGGATCACAATTAGGAGAAGTAGATGGTGTTAAAGGGAAAGATAATTTTTTACCACATATGTTAGGTCATGAGGGGATTGGTAAGGTTTTGCAAATAGGCCCTATGGTAAAAAAAGTAAAAAAAGGTGATAGAGTTCTACTACATTGGATGCCATCGAATGGGATAGATGCTAAACCTGCTATATATAAATGGCAGAATAAAAAACTTAATGCTGGCAAAATAACAACTTTTAGCAACTATTCTATAATATCTGAAAATAGACTAACAAAAATAAATAAATATAAAAATGATCTTGATATTTTATTGCTAGGTTGCACAGCAAGTACCGCCATTGGTTCAGTTAAAAAATTATGTAAAATTAAACCAAATCAAAATGTTGTTGTAGCAGGATGTGGCCCTATAGGTCTTTATTTAATAAAATATTTAAATTTTTTAAAAGTAAAAAACATTATTTCTATAGATATTAATAAAAAAAAAATAGAATTATCTAAAAAATATGGTGCGACTGAAACTATATTAACTGATAGAAAAAATATAAATAAAAATAAACTCAATTTTATCAAAGGAAAAATAGATTATTTTTTTGAATGCACGGGTAATTCAAATATAATTGCAAAAGGCTATGAAAGTTTAAAGGAAAAAGGTTCAATTATTTTAATTGGTGTACCTCATTTTAGAAGCAAGGTAAGTATAAATACTTTAGCAATTAATTTAGGTAAAAAATTTGTTGGTTCTAAGGGAGGAAAATTTAATCCTTCGAAAGATTTTAAAAATTTTTCAAAAATAGTTAGTCTTAAAAACTTAAATAGTAGAAATTTCATTGTAAAAAAAATTAAATTAGAAAATATAAATCAAATATTTGATAAAATGAGAAAGAATAAGCTTATTGGCAAGTCAGTTATAAAATTTTAATGAAAACTATTATTATTGGTTCATCAGGTGTAATTGGTTATAATCTATTCCTTTATCTAAAAAAAAAACAAAAGAACGTCATTGGAACCTATAATCATACTAGAAAAGTTAAATTAAAAAAATTTAATATAATCAAAGATAAAATAAATAATAAAATTAAAATTTTTAAGGAGGATAAAGTAATAATTTTAACTGCAATTAGCAATCCTTCTAAAGTATTTGCGGACTCAAAGACTTCAAATAAAGTAAATATTTTATCTACAATAAAACTAATAGATGATCTGAAGAAAATAGGTTGTAAAATTATTTTTATGTCATCTATTGAGGTTTTTGACGGAACAAAAGGAAATTATAATGAAAATTCTAAACCACATCCCTTAAATTTATATGGAAAGCAAAAACTGTTTGTAGAAAATTATTTAAAAAAGAATTTAAAAAATTTTTGTATATTGAGAACAAGTTTTATAGTTGGATCTGATCCTAATCAACGTTGCCCAGTAAAATTAACTTATGATACTCTTTTAAAACCTAATGCAAAAATGGCCAAAGATAATTTTTTTGCAATTACCTCTGTTAATGACTTGTCTAAAGTTATTTATAAAGTATTATTTAATAAAAAATTTAAAGATCTACAAATTTGTCATATTTCTTCGAAAGAAAAAGTTTCTAGAACCGAATTAGCAAAATTAGTAATAAAAAATAGTAAAAACGGTTTTAAAATGAAATTTAAAAAGACTCTTTTTAAATTTATAAACTATAGTGAGCCGAGAGGTCGAAAAAATAACTTAATATCTATTAATAAAGAAATAAATAAATATAAATTTGAAAATGCTAAATCAGTAATAAAAAAAAAAGTTAGGATAATAGAAAAATTAAATGAAACCAATTATTCAAAATAAAAAAGACCTGGTCTTTTACAATAACAATATAGTTTCCAAAATTAAAACATTAGCAAAAAAAACTAAAAATAAAAGAGCTAGGGTTTGTATACACAAGAATTTGGCTAGTAAGACAAATGAAATGATAATTGCTCTTAAAAAAGGAAGTTATATAAGACCTCATAGACATCCATATTCAAAGTCTGAGTCATATCATGTCATAGAGGGAAAAATGGATGTATATGTTTTTTCAAGAAAAGGAAAAAAAGTGAAAGTGATTAATATGGGTGATTTTAAATCAAAATTAAATTTTTATTACCGTATGAATAAAAGTTTTTTTCATCTTCCTGTTGCAGTGAGTAATTGGTGTGTTTACCATGAAGTATATTCTGGACCATTTAAAAAAAACCAGGATGTAAAATATGCAAGATGGTCTCCTGTTGAAAATGATAAGATTTCAGTAAAAAAATTTTTAAAGGAAATAGGTTATATTTTTTAATTGTTTGTGTTTGCAATTGGAATATTTACAAAAGGATACATTTCACTCAACTCCATCGGTGAAAAAGTTCCGTCTTTATTTGTCTTATATCCCTGCTTAAATAATGATTGTGAATTTGGATTTGTGAATAATTCGCATACAATTGGTCCTTTAATATTTCTTAAATCTTTAATAATTTTATTCATATTACCGTTATTATTAAGTCGGAAATACTTGAGGTTATATGCTTTTGAAAGTTTTTTGAAATTTGGAAATGTTATGTCAGGAGATTGTGTGCCAATATATTTTTTGTTTAAAAATTCTTTTTGTGTGTGTCTTATTGCTAAATAGCCTTTGTTGTTGACTAAAACAATTATAACGTTCATTTTTTTTTGGGAAATAGTTTGCAAATCTTGACTGTTCATTAAAAAACTCCCGTCACCTATTATACATATCAATTTTTTAAATTTATTTGAAGCCTCAGCCCCAATTGTTTCAGCAAGTCCAGTACCCATCGATGAAATTGATGATGAGCAAATTACTTTAGTATTTTTTTTAATTTTAAGACTTTGAAAACCAGCATATAAAGCTGTTCCACCACCATCAATAATATAAGCGGATTTTTCTTTAATATTTTCTGAAAGTTTTCTTATAAAAATATTTGGGTTAACATATTTATCTTTTTTGGGCTCATACCAGTTATATTTTTTATATTTACTATACCAATCATAATCTTTTTTTTTTATTTTATTTTTTATTTTTTTAAAAAAAAAATTACAATCTAAATTTAATTTTATATCAAATTTTACATTAAGATTTTTAAGTTGATTTGGATCTATGTTAATAATTATTTTTTTTGCTTGAGGTGCATAATTTTTATATAATGTAGTTGTTTGAGGTATTGGTAAATGATTTCCCAAACATACAATTAAATCTGAGTTAAATATTGCTTTATTTGCTCCTCTCAAACCACTCATTCCAATTATTCCAAGATTTTCTTTTATAGAGCTCTCAAATAAATCAATACTATTCCATGTTAATACAAAAGGAATTTTCTTTTTAAAACAAAATTTTTTCAATTCATCTGTATTTATTTCTGAATTTTTTACACCAGAACCGATTATAAAAATTGGTTTTTTTGAACTATTAATCAAATTAATTGAAGAAGTAATTTTTTTTGAAGATCTAACAAACTTATCTGGCTTTATAAAATTTATTTTACCTTTGTCTATATCAATATCTTGCCATTGAATCTCTAAAGCTAAATCTAGCCAGACAGGTCCTGGTCTTCCTGATTTAGCAATTTTAATTGCTTTGTTAAATTCTCTAAATACAATTTTTTTATCATTAATAAATTTTGCATACTTAGTGATTGGTTTTACAATGTCACAAATATTTACTTCTTGTGTTCCTACTTGTCTTACTTTTTTATTATAAGAGGTATGTTCTGATCTAGCTTGACCACTAATAAAAATTATAGGAGTAGAATCTTGCCAGGCAGCAAGTAATCCAGTAATTGCATTTGTAGTCCCAGGACCTGTAGTAACTACAGCACAACCTAAATTTTTATTAGATTTAGCATTAGCGACAGCGGCTAAAGCTGCACTTTCTTCATGATGTGTAAAGGTTGTTTTAATTTTATTTTTTATTAGTGAGTCAAAAATATGAACTACAGCACCGCCCTGTAACCCAAATATTTGATTTACATTATTTTTTTTTAAAATCTTTCCAATAAGATCTGTAACTTTCATAACTTATTAAGCCAAGTAATTAAATGCCATGTATTGCCTTGACTGTCCACCATCAGGTTGGATTATCGAGCCATGAAAAAATGATGCTTTATCAGAGCTTAAAAAAACAATAATACTTGTTAATTCATCCATAGTTCCAAATCTTCCAAGTGCTGTTCTATTTTTTAAATAATTTTTAGCATGTTTGGATTTAATATTACTACTATTCCAATGTCCTTTTTCAGTAGGGATTACGCCTGGAGCAACAGCTGTCATAACGATATTTTTTCTCTCAACTGCTAACTGCCTTCCAACACTTCTAGTGTATGCTGTTAAGGCAGCTTTTGAAACATTAAATGTTGAAGGTCCACTTATTTCTAGACCCGCAATAGAAGTTATATTTATTATCCTCCCCCAATTTCTTTTTTTCATTCCTTTAATAAACTTATTATTAACATTTACAGTTGTAATAAAGTTTAAGTCTATTATTTTTTTCCAATCTTCAATCGGCGCAAAAGGGTTTTTAATATTAAGAGTATGACCAATATTATTTATTATAATATCAATTTTACCATAATCTTTTTTAACATTTTTATATAACTTGTTAACATCAGAATTCTTTGTTAAATCTAATTTATATCCTCTACATCCTTTAGGTAAAATTTTAAGTGTTTCGTTTATATTTTTTTTACTTCTTGATGTAATAATTACTTTAGCGTTTGAGTTACTCAAAGCTATTGCAATACTCTTTCCTATGCCTGTAGCACCACCAGTAACAAGAGCAATTTTGTTTTTTAAATCAATATACATTTTTAATAACTTATCGTTGGTACAATTATAATTTTAGCATTTTTTTTTTCAACAATTGATATTAGTTTTCTTGTAGTGATTGAGGATGCTGTAGATGAAATTATTGCTACCGAATTGTTTAGATTAGTTCTTTTTAAACTTTTGATTTTAGTGTTAATATTTGGAAAATATTTATTAATTTTATTTTTGTCATCATCTAAAATATTATCTACTAGATTAAGCAAACCTTTTAATTGATAATTTAGAACAGGAGTCATCAAGCCAGCTCCAACTGCATATACTTTATATTTTCTAGACTTATACTTTTTTACAATACTAATAATATTATCAATAAAATTCTTATAAATATTATATCTTTCTTTCAATGAAATTTCATTTTTGTAAGTTTTAATTATTTTATTTTTTTTTTTACTTTTGAAATAAATCATTAAAGAACCATAATGATGTTCGTTAAAATCATAATCAATTAAAGTTAAATTATTTTTAGAAAGAATTTTTTGAATTGAATTAAGAGAAAACAAATTAAAATGCTGATGATGAAGCTGATCAAACGCATATCTATCAATTAAACTTTCACAACTTGGAAATTGAAAAAAATATTTAGTATTAGCATCTCCAAATTTAATGGTATTTGCAAGAAATTTTACTGGATTTGCAATATGTTCTAAAGTTTGACTACATAGAACAATGTCAGGTTTAAAACTTATTTCACTTAAATCAACATTTTCTGCAAATTTTTTTATACATTTAATAAATTTAAATTGTTTATTTGGGGTTATGCATGGATCTATAGCAATTGCTTTTGAAGAATATTTTTTAAATTTTTCTAATAAAAAAAGATCGTTTGCTCCTATTTCAATGACATTATTTTTATTTTTTTTTAAATTTTTTTTAATGAAATCTAAAAAAAAATTATTTGAAAACTTATTAGAGTAAGATTGAGAAGAATTTAAATAATTTTCATTATAAAAATTTGATGGATGATATTGGTAACCAAGACTTATATGATTACAATTATTACAAAAATTGATTTGCTGTTTATAATTTATTTTTTTCTGCGATGGTTTATTAACAAATATTTCTGTAATTGGAAATTTGTTAAAAACAATTTTATTTTTATAGCTTATTTTTTTATTACAAATAGTACATCTGTTAATTCGTTTATATTTCATGAAAACGTTTATAGGTTTATATTTAAATAATTAAACTTAATATACACTCCTGGATCAAAATTAAAGAAAGTTTTTATACATCATATAATATTCAATTCTCGTGAACATAAAATTTTCTACTTTTTTTATCAATTTTTGCTTATTTTTAATTTTTTCTTTATTCAAAGAATTTAATAAAATAAGTGACCATCTTAGATAGTTAAGAGGCATCAGGTATTCTACATTATTTCTAAAAAGTTTATTTTTTATAAAATTAATCTTATTAAAATTTTCTAAAAAATATTTTTTAGCAATATTTAATTCTGGTTGAAGAAAAAATATAGAAAAAATTTTTGCTGGGTCATCTAATCCAGAATATTCAAAGTCAATAAAATATAATTTTTTATTAAAAATCATATTCCCGATATGAAAGTCACAAGGGGAAAGAATTAAATTTTTCTTATTTACGTAATATTTTTTGTTAAAAAAACCCTCTTGTACTAATCTTAGAAACATTAAGTTTATTGTTTTGATTAATTTTTTAAATTTAATATTATTTTTATAAATTCTCGATTTTTTGAACATTTTAATCCTTTTTAAAATCTCATTTTTATAATCTTTTTCGGTTTTGCAAAAATCTTTTGCTAAATAAAACTTATTGTTTGTATAGTTTTTTGAATTTATTTTTTTTATGAAATTAAAACTTTCAAATATAAGTTTACGTTTATTTTTTGTGTAATAGGATCTGTGTTTATCTTCTAAATATTTTGTTTTGATAAATTTTTTTTTATATGACTTATAAAGTAATTGTGGGGTCAAATTTATTTTATTTCTTTCAAGAAACTCTAAAAAAATAGTTTCTTTTAAAAAATTTTTTTTAAAATTCTCACCTGTAAATTGTTTTACAAAAATTTTTTTATTAATAATAAAACTTTTATTATTTTTTCCTATTAATTTATCTTTATTTTTTATTTCTTCTTTAAAAAATTTAATTATTTCATTCCAATTATTAAAGTTTTTAGTATTAATATATTTATCTTTAAATAACAATTTTTCTGTTGTTTTAGGAAATTTTTTATTTTTAAAAACTTCCAATAAATCATCAATAAAATAATCACATTCACATTCTTTTATTTTTTCTATTTTATTTTTCATACTAGTTTCAAAGTAAATATTTTTATTTTTAATTAATTTTAAATTAATTTTTTTTTTTAAAAATTGAAGAGCTTTTAAATGAAGATTTATTTTTTTTCCTAAAATTGGATACTTAGATTTATGACTTATAATTGTGACATCGATATTATTTCTTTTTGCAAATCTTATGAATGAATTAAAGTTTTGAAATATATTCGCGGTTAAAATTTCTTTTCCATAAACTTTTCCCTGAATTTCAGTCCATTTTTCCTTTGAGATATTTTTTCTTATATAATTTTTTAATTTTACTTTAGGATTTTCTTTGTTGATCTTTAAATTATATTTATTACAAATTTTTAAAAAAACTTTTGAATAATTTATTATTGTATTATCGAGATCTATACCAACTCTCATTACATTTTGTCTAATTTAATGATACTTTCTGCTATAGAAGAGCTATCTAATTTTAAAATTTTTCTAGCGTTCTTACTATCGCCCACACCTGTTAAAAAATTATTCCCAGCATTATGATTAAGAAAAAAATTTTTTAGTTTTAACTTTGCAGAAGTTTTCATTATCAAATCACATAAACCTCCTCTATCCACATGTTCTTCTAAAATTAGAATTTTTTTGAAACCTTTTAAATATTTATAAATTTTTTTTTCATTAAAAGGCTTAACCGTATGTATGTTTATAATTTGAGGTTTTATTTTATTTTCAACTTTTTTAGATGCTTCAATTGCATTAATTAATATATTTCCAGTACCAAAAATACATATTTTTTTTCCTTTTTGCAAAATACTTGGTTCTCCTAATACAGATCTACATTTATTCTTATAAATTGTTTTTTCATTTTTTTTACCAATTCTAAAATATACAGGTTTTTTAGCTTTTATGACTTGCGGAAGAAGAACTCTTAGTTCTTTGGAGTCTGCGGGAGAAACTATATTTAGATTTGATATTGAGTTTAGAACACCAATGTCCTCAATTGAGTGATGGGTAGTTCCTAAATTCGAGTATGCTAAACCAGAACCCACACCAACAATTATTACTGGTAAATTTGGATAACATATATCTAGTTTAATTTGTTCAACTGTTTTAAAAACATTGAAAGATGTAATTGTATATGTAATTGGAGTATATCCTGCATAAGCCAAACCAGCCGCAACAGTAGTCATATTTGCTTCAGCGACACCACAATTAATGAATCTTTTTGGATTTTTTTTTTTAAAATTATCAAAAAGTTTATTTCCTATATCTCCTGAAAGTAAAATTATCTTTTTATTTTTTATTGAAAGTTTTGTTAACTCCTCAGAAAAAGCATTTCTCATATATTTTATTGATTAAGTAAAATTTTAATTTTGTTTAATTCTTCTATGCTTGGAATCCTATAATGCCAATTATTATCATCTTCCATAAAATGGATACCTTTACCTTTTATTGTATTTGCAATTATTGCTACTGGCTTTTTGGATTTTTTTGCTTTTTTAAGTACATTTTTCAGAGCATTCACATTATTGCCATCAATATCAAAAGTATGCCAACCAAAAGCTAACCATTTATCAATCAAATTTCCTCCTGTAATCTCTGAAGTTCTACCAGTGGCTTGCCATTTATTATGGTCGATTAAAACTATTATATTACTTAAATTTTGAGCTGACGCAAAGGAGGCAGCTTCCCAGACTGTCCCTTCATTGCACTCACCATCGCTCATCAGAATTACCGTCTTATTTTTTTTTTTTTTTAACTTATCTGAGATTGCAAGTCCTATGCCAAAAGATAAACCATGTCCAAGTGAGCCTGTTGAACATATTATTCCATTTATTTTTGAGTTTGGGTGCTCCTCAAAATAACTATTATTTTTTCCATATTTTAGAAGTTGTTTTTTCGAAAAATAATTTTTATGCGCAAGAACAGAATATAAAGCAGAAGCTGCATGACCTTTACTCAAAATAAATTTATCACCTAAAAGTATTTTTTTTTGATTAAACTTGAAAATACCAGAAAAAAAAATTGTAACTAAAATATCAACACATGATAGTGATGAACCAAGATGAGCTGCACTGGCATGATGACTCATTTTACATACAGAATATCGAATTTTTTTTGTTAAATTTATTAATTTATTCATGATTTTGTAGATATTATAATCATATCTTGTAAAAAGTCTTATGGAAAAAATTTTAATTACTGGTGGATGTGGATATATAGGCACTAATTTAGTAAATTTTTTTTTAAAACAAAATCATAAAGTTACAGTAATCGACACACAATGGTTTGGAAATTTTTTACCAAAATCAAAAAATTTAGAAGTAATTAAACTTGATTTAAGAAATATTAAAAAAGTTCTTTTAAAAAACTTTTCAACTGTAATTCATTTGGCCTCAATATCAAACGATCCCTCATCGGATTTAAATCCAAAGCTCGCATGGGAGATTGGTCCTCTTGCTACATATGAACTTTTAGAACTATCAAGAAAAAAAAAAGTAAAAAATTTTATATACGCATCATCAGGAAGCGTTTACGGGATAAGTAACAAAAACAGAGTTGATGAGACAACATCAAAACTTCCGTTATCTGATTACAATAAGCAAAAAATGGTAACAGAAAAAGTAATAGAGACTTACAGTAAAGATTTCAGAACTGTAATATTCAGACCCGCAACAGTATGTGGACTATCAAAAAGATTGAGACTAGATGTAAGTGTAAATTTACTCACTTATCAGGCTTTTAAAAATAATGAGATTACAGTTCTTGGAGGCAAACAAATTAGACCTAATATACATATTGATGATATGGTTTCTTTATATAATTTTGCAATTAAAAATAAAAATTTAAATGGAATATTTAATGCTGGTTTTGAAAATATTTCCATCCTAGATATAGCAAAAAAAATTAGCAAAATAACTGGATGTAAAATATCAATCAAAAAATCAAATGATCCAAGATCATATAGACTTGATTCATCTAAAATAATTTCTAAGGGTTTTAAGCCTAGAAAAAATGTTGATACAGCAATCTATGAACTTATAAATTTTTTTAAAAAAGAAAATTTTAAAAAAACTTATAAAAATATTAATTTAGAATTAATGCAAAAAATTAAAATTAAATGAAAATATTTATAATAGGCTCAAATTCATTTATGGGATCTAGTTTGATTAATTATATTTTTAAAAATAAATATGATCTAAAATTACAAGGTTGTAGTAGATCTAATGAAAATAAACATTATTTTAATCTTTATAAAAAAAATAAAAAAAAAGTTTTTAAATTTTATAAAATCGATTTAAACAAAGATATAGATCAATTAATAATAATTCTTAAAAAATTTAAGCCAAGTATTATTTTTAATTTTGCTGCTCAAAGTATAGTTGAATATAGTTGGGTTGAACCATCACATTGGTTCCAAACCAATTTAATTTCAAATATTAAGTTACTCGAGTATTTAAAAAACACAGATTATCTTGAAAGATATATTTATTCATCCACTCCTGAGGTATATGGTTCAACAAATAAAAAAATTATTGAAAATAATTTTTACAACCCAAATACACCTTATGCTACATCTAAAGCATCAATTGATATGTTGTTAAAAAACTATCATGATAATTACAAATTACCAGTTGTTAAAACTAGAGTTTCGAATATTTATGGTCCAGGACAACAGATATATAAATTAATACCAAAAGCTATAATTTCAATTTTAAATAAAAAAAAAATTCCAATTCACGGTAGTGGATTAACTAAAAGATCTTTTATTTATAATGATGACGTATCATCCGCAATGTTGAAGATATTAAAAAAAGGAAGTTTAGGTGAAACATATCATGTAACCAATGAAGAAATGTATTCGATAAAGAGTATAATCAAAATTATTTGCAAAAGTATGAATGTAGAATATGAGAAAAATATTATTAATACCAAAGATAGACCGGGTAAAGATCAGGTATACGATTTATCTTCAAAAAAATTAAAAACTCAACTTAAGTGGAAATATAAATTTAGCTTAGAAAAAGGCATAGTAAATACCAAAGATTGGATAATTAATAATTATAAATTTTTAAATAGTAAGAAATTATTTTATATTCATAAAAAATAACATGATTACAAATAAAATAATTAAGTTTTCTGATTTAAGCCAATTAAGAAAAAAAAATAAAAAATTGAAAATAATCCTTGCACATGGAACATTTGATTTGTTTCATTATGGACATTTGAAACACTTAGAAAAATCAAAAAAAAAAGCTGATGTACTGGTCGTATCTATTACAGCTGATAAGTATGTTAAAAAAGGTCCAGATAGACCAATTTATAATGAAAACCATAGAGCATCTATATTGTCAAATCTAGAATTTGTAGATTATGTAACTATTGTTAAATCAGAAAGTGGTGTTGAGGTTATAAATTTACTTAAACCAGATTTTTATTCTAAAGGAATTGAATACAAAAAATTTAATAATGATCATACAAATAAAATTCTTACAGAAGAAAAAATATTAAAAAAAAATAAGGGGAAATTATTTTTCACAAATGAAGATGTTTTGAGCTCATCAAATATAATTAATAAAGTTAAATTAGAGGAAAAAAGTCCCAGAAGTGATTTTTTGAAAAAAATTCGTAAGAAAACAAATTTAAATTTTTTTTTAAATAATTTTGAGAAAATACACAAAAAAAAAGTTTTAGTTATTGGAGATGCTATTATTGATAAATATATTTTTACATCAGCATTAGCCAAATCACCAAAAGAAGAATTAATTTCTGTTAAAGAAAATTATGAAAAAATATATTTAGGAGGAATTCTTGCCACTTCTATGCACATTTCTAGCTTTATAAAAAAACCAACCATGTTAACCATACTTGGAAAGGATAATAAAATTAATCAATTAATAAAAAAAAAATTAAAAAACAATTGTAATTTAAAATTATTTATAGACAAAACCAGAAATAACATTGTTAAAACACGATATCTTGACATTACTAAAAAAAAATTATTCCAATCAAATAATTTACCATTAGAAGATATTAAAGACAAATTAGAAAAAAAGGTTTGTCAGTATTTAAATAAAATAATTAATAAATTTGATATCGTGATTGTTAACGATTTTGGTCATGGATTTTTAACAAAAAAAAATTAGAAAAATTTTAGAAAAAAAATCAAAAAAATTATGTGTAAATGTTCAAACTAATAGTGCAAATCTTGGTTATAACTACTTTTATAAATATTCAAAATGTAATTATTTAACTATGGATGAGCCTGAGGCAAGATTAGCAACAGAGGAAAGATTTGGTAAAACCTCTTTGATTACAAAAAAAATTTTTAAAAAAACCAAATCAAATATAGTTTCAATAACATATGGATCAAATGGTACTCAAATTTTTAAAAGAAATGAAAAAAGCTATGTTCCGGCTCTATCATCAAATGCAATAGACACTCTTGGTGCTGGTGATGCTTTTTTTGCAATATCATCTATTTATCAACTAATTGATAAAAGACTTGAAAATATAGCTTTTATGGGAAATGTAGCTGGTGCAATTAAAATAAAACATTTAGGGCACGAAAAATACGTTAAAAAAGAGATTTTTTTTGAGTATTTAAAATCAATATTGTCATAATTTTTTCTTAAAATGATAAAATATTATTTTTTAATTTTAGCTTTTAACGAAGAAAGACATCTATTAAAAACATTTAAAAAACTTAAGAGAATTATCAAGTTAAGAAATATATCTAATTATAAAATTATTATTAACAATGATGGAAGTTACGATCGCACAGAAAAAATTGCAATACAAATTAAAAATAAAATTGATAATAAAATTGAGTTAATATCATATAAAAAAAATATTGGTGTAGCGAAATCAATTAAAAATTTTATAGCAAATCATAAACAGGGAAAATTAATTGTAGTAAGTGGTGATAATGAATTAGATGAAATATTGTTAACAAATTTGATAAATGCTTCAAAAAAATCCGACTTTGTTTTGAGTTATTTTGTAAATAGGGAAAAAAAAGGGTGGTTTAGGGCAAATATGTCAACACTTTTCAATTTAATATTTTGTACAATATTTGATGTTTATGCATTTTATCTTCAAGGACCATTTGTTTGGCCATTAGATAAAATAAAAAAAATGAGGATATATTCAGAGGGAATTGCTTATTGCAGTGAAGTAAATGTAAAATTATTAAATTCAGGATTGAAGTATTCAGAGGTTCAAGGCAACATGGCAACAAGAAGCAATAAAGACAGTACATCATTTAGAATTTTTAATTTTTACGATATTTTAAAAACTTTAATTTTTTTAATTTTTGAAATAAAAATTTTGAAAAAGTATAAAATTAAATCACAAAGAATTTTAATTAAATAAAAAATTTTCATGCTTTATTATTTTTCAGGAATCATTTTATTTATTTTTTTAGATATAGTTTTTTTTAAATTTTTTAAAAAAAATTTTATTTCAGACAATTTTAAATTATCTTTTTTATTGTTTATAATATTAATGTTATTGTTATTTTATTTTAATAATCTAAGTATTTTTTTGTTTATAATAATCTTAGTAAATTATCTGTTAATTACTTTATTACATTATTTAATTTTTACAGGTATAAAAAAAACAAGTCCTTCTCTGTTTATTATACATCACTTAAAAAAGGGCATTGATAATAAAACTGAATTACAAAAAATATTTTTAAAAAATGACTTTTTCAAAAAAAGATTAAATGAAAATTTTAAACAAAATTTAATTTTAATAAAAAAAAATAAAATCTTTTTGAGCACTAAAGCTTATAGGCTATTAAAGATATTCAAATATTTACAATCAATTTTAAAAATCCAATGAGCATTTTATTATTCATTTTGTTTATTTCATTATTTTTTCTTTTACATATTTTTTTTCAAAGATTAATATCAAAAAATTTAATTTATAATTTTGTTTATGCATCTATAATAAGCAATATATTATTTTTATATTCTGCTTTTTATTTTAAATTAAATGATATTTATTTATGGATCATTTTGATGAATATTTTTATATCTCAATTGATTTATTTAATAATAATACAGAGTTTAAGAAGCAGTATACAGATATACATACTCAAAAATTATAAAAAAATTAATTTAAGTAAAATTAAAAATGAAAATTTGAAAATATACAATAGTAGAATAAATAATTTACATAATAACAATTTAATAAGAATAAAAAAAAATCGGTTAATAAATAATATAAATTTTAGTTTGAATCTAACATACTATATATTTTTATTTTTAAAAAAAATTTATGATCAGAAATTTTAAGAAAGATAAAAATATTTATTTTAAATACATTATTAAGTAATTTTTATGAAATATAATATCCAAGTTTTTTTTTGTTCCATAATTACCACACGGTGAACTTGAAATCATACAATATCCATTTGGATTTGGTTTATATAATTTTTTATTTTTCAAAATAATTTCTTCAACACCATTAGGAAAATTTTTTTCATTCATAGCATAAAACTTTGGCCAAGGATAATTATTATAGTCATTATCAGTTTTAATGATTCTTAATATATTTTTTGAAAAAAAAATAGTGAAACAAAAAATTAATAGTACATTAAAAATTTTCTGGATTGAATTTTTTTTAATTTGATTTTTAAGGTTTGCAAATGCAAAGATTAAAGCTATTAAGCAAATTAAATAGCTATAACCATATCGAAAAACTGGAACTTTTATAAACCAAAATAAACTAGAGAAAATTAAAATTATTAATAAATAAAAATATTTTTTTTCTTTAGTTATTTTAACATTGGAAGAACAATATTTTATATATATAGACAGTAACAACAAGAATGTAACATATGGAATTAAAATTTTTGAAATTTTAATAAAATGGCCTTTTAACCAATAATTTACCCAAAAAAATTTTTTTGAGTAATTTTCCATAGAAATCTTATCACTTTTTGAAATTAATAATTTTGAATATGTAGGCCAATCCTTAGTCCAAGCTTCATTTTCATTTGATACACTTTTTACAATTTTTAAGTCGGTCCATATTAAGCTTTCAAAACATGTAGATTTTACAGGATAAAGTATACATCCTGAAACAATTAAGTTTTTTGAAAACCATAGAAAAGTAAAAAGTATTAAAAAATAAAAACGTTTAAGTTTAAATAGATCTAAAATTATATTTTTTTTTAATATTATTAGAGCAAAAAAAGCACACATTAATAATGTTATTTTATTTAAAATTACAAATAAAATAACTATTAGGCAGTTACAAACATCAGTTATGTTTTTTTTATTTAATAAAATAATTTCTGAAATTAAAAAAAAGAATAAAAAATGAGACGGTGCATCATTTCCATATTCACTATATCTGTTCATTTTATAAATAATAAAAATTAATATTGAAATTAAAAAATAAAAATGAAAATTATAATTTTTATTTTTATTGTATTCATAAATTTTGAAAGAAAAGTTTATAATAACCGAAGCAGCAATTAGAGCTTGAGCAAACACAATTCCATTTTCTCTAAAAATTAAATTATTTGAAATTGCTGATAAATATTGAACTATTGATATATGGCCATATCTAAAGTGAAAGTTAGATAATCCAAAAATTATTTTTTCATCATTTAAAATTTTTGTGTAAGGTAGATGGTATAAACCGGCATCTGGTCTATAAACATTACTTTCTAAAATTAGAACAAAGATCAATAAAGTTGAAAAAAATAAAAAAATAAAAAATTTTTTGTTAAAATAAATTTTAAAATTTTTTAATATCAAAATGCAAGGTATCAAAAGTAAAAAAGTATTGATATTTTTTGAAAGAGGTAGAAAAAAGTTTATTAAAAGCCCAATAAAGCTCAATATAATCAAAGCATAAATAAGTTGGGCTGAATAATAATCAAGGTTTTTATTTTGTTTATTTGATAAAATTAACCCAAATGGTGTAAATAGAAGAACAATTAGAAAACTATTAAGAAATAAAGATATCATTAAAATATGAATAAAACTAAACTAACAATTATTATTCCCGCTTACAACGAAATTCATACTATTCAAAGAATAATTAATGAGGTAAATGATTTGAAAATTTCTAAACAAATAATCATTGTAGATGACTACTCAATTGATGGTACAAGAGAAATAATTTTAAAAAATGAAAATAAAATTGACAAAATTATTTTGCATCAAAGAAATATTGGTAAAGGTGCAGCAATAAAAAGTGCACAGCAATATGTATCAGGAGAATATGTAATTATTCAAGATGCAGATTTAGAGTATAATCCAAAAGATATTTATACATTGCTAAATAAAATTGAAATTGAAAAAGTTAAAGCAATATATGGTTCAAGAGTATTAAATAATGAAATTAATAAAAAAGCACAAAACTTTAGTCACAGTATAAGAATTGCTGGTAATATTTTTCTTACAAAACTTTCAAATTTAATTAACAATCAAAAATTAACAGATGCACATACCTGCTATAAACTTTTTGACTCAAATTTGTTTAAATCTATTAAACTACAGGAAAACGATTTTTCATTTTGTCCCGAAATTACCACAAAAGTTTCGAGGTTAAATGAGGATATTTTAGAGGTTCCGATTAACTATAATGGGCGAACTTATAATCAAGGAAAAAAAATTAAAGCAACAGATGGCTTGAAAGCTATATTTGTATTATTTAAATATAGATTTTTCTAATGATAAATAGACTTAAATATTCCTTAGTTAAATTTTTAGAAAAAATTCCCTACCTTCAATTTATAATTTACAACAATCTGGTAAATTTTAAATTCTTGCTGCCACACGATAAAGATTATTTGGGATTAAAGTTATTGTTTAAAAAAAATGAAGTTGGAACTTTTTTAGATATAGGAGGAAATATTGGTTTATCTACACTTAGTTTTAGACAAATGGGTTTTAAAAATAATGAAATACTAATTTTTGAGCCAGATAAATATTTAATAAAAAAATATCTAAACAAGCTAAAAATTCAGGATAAAAAAATAAAAATTTATCCGTTTGGCTTATCAAATAGAACTCAATTGAAACTTTTATACAAAGCAAGTTATAAAAAACTTAAAATTCACGTTAATAATAGCTTTAGTAAAAAGTACATTTATGAAAAAATTAAAAATAATTACCCAGATAAGTATAAACTTTTTAAATATACTAAAACTAAATATGAGTTAAAAATTTTTGATAATATTAATTTAGATAAAAATATTTCTTTTATAAAAATTGATGTAGAAGGATATGATCATTTCGTATTAGAAGGAATGAAAAAATTTTTAAAAAAAAATAACCCAGTATTTTTGATAGAGTTTAATAAATCAAATTTTATGAGAATATGGAAAAAATTAAAGAATAAATATTTATGTTATACGTTTGATATTGAGAAAAAATCTTTTACAAGGTTTTCTAATACAAAAATTTCAAATTTAATGAAAGGTTATATTTTTGATAAGAGATACAATAAAAATAGTATCAATTTTTTTTTAATTCCAAAAAAATTTAAAATTTAATTTTTATATGAGAAATTATTACAAGATAAATTGTTGCAGAATATGTAAAAGTAAAAAACTAACAAAGATAATTGATCTTAAAAAACAATATATTCAAGGCTCATTTATTAAAAAAAATTATCCAAAACCTTTTAAAGAAAAAATTCCATTAGAACTTTTATTATGTAAAAAATGTTCTCTTGTCCAAACTTCATATACAGTTAACAAGACACTTTTGTATAGTAATTATTGGTATTCATCGGGAATTAATTCTACAATGAAAACACATTTAAAAGATTTAGCTAGAGAAGTTAAGAGTTTTTTTTTAAAAGATAATAGTAAAATTAATGTATTAGATATCGGCTGTAATGATGGAACTTTATTAAACTATTTCGATAAGAAATTTCAAAAACATGGGATTGATCCGAGTCAAATTGTCAAAAAAATAAAAGATAAAAATATAAAAATTTTTAATGACTTTTTTCCACCAAAAAAATCTGAGTTAAAAGATATGAATATAAAATTTAATATTATTACATCTATAGCAATGTTTTATGATATCGATGACCCTAATGAATTTGTCAAAAAAATAAAAAACTATCTCAGCGAAAAGGGAATTTGGGTATTTGAACTTTCTTATTTAGTAGAAATGATTAAAAAAAACTCTTTTGATACTATTTGTCATGAACATTTAGAATATTATTCTCTAACATCAATAAATTATTTGCTTAAAAAGAATAAACTTAAAGTCATCAAGATTAGCCAAAATACAATTAATGGAGGCAGTATCAGATGTTTTGTTACTCATCAAGAAAACAACGCTTTTTTAAATAAACACAATATAAAAAAAATTAAAAATCTTTTAAAATATGAGACCAAAAATAAAATTGGATCTAAAAAATATTTCATTAATTTTAATTTAAATATATTAAACATTAAAAAAAAGTTAATATCGATAATTCAAGAAATAAATAAAAGTTCTAAGAAGATTTATATTTTAGGGGCATCAACAAAAGGAAATACAATACTTCAATATCTAGACATTAATAAAAAAATGATACCTTTTGCTATTGAAAGAAATAAAAATAAGGTTGGTGCAAAGACCATAGGAAGTGAAATAAAAATACTTGATGAAAAAATAATAAATAAAAAATTTCCTGATTATATGCTAGTTTTACCTTGGCATTTCAGATCTGAGATAATTAAAAGAGAAGCGGCATATATAAAAAGAGGTGGATCTTTAATATTTCCTTTGCCAAAAATTCAAATAATTAATAAAAAAAATATGAAGTTTCATGAAAAAAAATCTTAACATAAATTCTAAAATTTTTCTTGCTGGCCATAAAGGTTTGGTTGGATCCTCTATTTATAAAAAATTAAAACGTTTTGGATATAAAAAAATATTTGTTAAAACCAGAAAAGAACTAGATTTAAGAAATCAAGATAAAGTTAACTTTTTTTTTAAAAAAAATAAGTTTGATGCTGTAATTAATGCCGCAGCTACTGTCGGTGGGATACATGCGAATAATAAATACAAAGCAGAATTTATATTCAATAATATTTCTATACAAACAAATATTATTCATTCATCTTACTTAAATAAGGTAAAACATATGATTTTTTTAGGTTCAAGCTGTGTTTATCCAAGAAATTGCAAACAACCTATAAAAGAAGAATATCTTTTAAATGGGGAACTTGAAAAAACAAACGAACCGTATGCAATTGCAAAAATTGCTGGGATAAAAATGTGTGAGAGTTATAATTTTCAATATAAAACAAATTATAAATGTTTAATGCCCTGTAACACTTTTGGTTTGAACGATAATTATCACCCAATGAATTCTCATTTTTTTCCCTCACTTATATTAAAAACTCATAATGCTAAATTGAAGAATAAGAAATTTATTTCTGTCTGGGGAAATGGAAAAGCGAAAAGAGAATTAATGTATGTTGATGATTTAGCAGATGCATGTATATACTTTTTAAATAAAAAGACTAAAGAAAGCCTAATTAATATTGGTAGTGGTATTGAAAAAACAATTTCTGAATATGCAAAATTTGTTATTAAAAATATAAGCCCAAATTTAAAAATCAAATTTGATAAAAATAAGCCCAATGGAACACCTAGAAAAATATTAGATTCATCAATTGCTAAAAAATATGGATGGGAATCTAAGATAAGTTTAGAAGATGGTTTTAAAGCGGTTTATAATTCATTTAAAAATGAATAATTATATTAAACATTATGATTATAATATTTGATTTCTTCATCAATCATAATTTTAATTAACTGGGTAAGATTTGTTTTTGGTTTCCAGTTTAAATCTTTTCTAGCTCTACCATAATTACCAATTAGAATATTTACTTCAGACGGTCTAAAATACTTTGGATTTATTTTTATAATTGTTTTATTTGTTCTTGTATTTATTAATCTTTCATTTAGCCCTTTACCTGTCCATTTAACTTTCATTTTTAAATATTTGGTAGCAATATTTATAAATTCTTTAATAGAGTAAGTTTTACCAGTGGAAATAACATAGTCCTTTGGTTTTTTTCTTTGCAACATTTTCCACATTGCTTCAACATATTCTTTTGCATAACCCCAGTCTCTTTTTGCATAAATGTTTCCTAATTCAAAATAGTTAGATTCTTTTTTTAAAATTCGAATTAAATTAATTACTATTTTTCTTGTTACAAACTCTTCTCCTCTTAGAGGAGACTCATGATTAAATAGTATTCCTGAAGTTGCAAAAATTCCATATGAGTTTCTATAGTTTTGCGTTAAATAGTGTGAAAATACTTTTGAAACAGCATATGGACTTTGAGGATTTAAAGGTGTTGTTTCTTTTTGTTTTTTTTCTAATACATCACCAAACATTTCTGAAGATGAAGCTTGATAAAATTTAATTTTCTTATCTATTGATCTAATTGTTTCCAGAATTCTCAAAGTTCCTAAGCCAGTTATATTAGCTGTATTCAAAGGACTGTTAAAGGAAGTACCAACAAATGACTGTGCTGCTAGATTGTATACTTCATTAATTTTATATTTTTTAAAAATTCTATGTATTTCATAAATTTCAGAAAGTTCCATTTCCTCGTATATTATTTGATTTTCTATTCCTAATCTTTTTAGTCTCCAATTTACTGATCTAGCTGATCTTCTGTCTGTACCAATAACTTTATAATTTTTCTTTAAAAGAAGTTGAGCTAGATAAGCTCCATCTTGTCCTGATATTCCTGTTATTAAAGCTGTTTTACTCATAATTATATGTTGGTTTTATATTACAAATTAAAATTTTAAAGGATAATATTAAGTATAAATTTTATCTTTACTTTAAATAGAATTGAAGTAAATAAGGATCTGCCTGGTAATTATTGCGAAAGGGCTATACCCGATCCCATTCCGAACTCGGAAGTCAAGCCTTTCAGCGCCGATGGTACTTTGTCTTAAGACATGGAAGAGTAGGTCGTTGC
>MDTG01274138.1_pt1 | contig 29903 bp, 28 predicted proteins | sample 811421 | NCBI WGS metagenome assembly MDTG01 (sample SAMN05326645, study PRJNA326480) | marine metagenome | isolation source: seawater | place: Pacific Ocean: South East | collected 2011 | reverse complement strand
GGTGGCTGAGCGGTTGAAAGCACTGGTCTTGAAAACCAGCAACGGGGCAACTCGTTCGTGGGTTCGAATCCCACCCTCTCCGCCATTATATTTTAAAATCTTTAAATAGTTTAGATACCTTATTTTCTTCAATTTTTTTTTCTGCAATATCATTGTGGTAATAATTGAGTATTATTTCATCTTCAAAATTTAAAAATTTTTCAAGTTCATAAAGTAAATTTTTATCAAGATTGTGAATATATTTATTAACAAATTTACTTAACAAAATATCCATTTCTTTAGTTCCTCTATAAGATGCTCTATAAATTAATCTTTTCTTAAAAATTTCTAATTTGTCAGACATAAAACTATATTATACATAAATTATACAATTTAATGAAAAAAGATTTTATTTTTAATAATGTAGATAAATTAAAAGGTGTTGGATCGCAACTTTCTAAGTATTTAAAAAAGCGTAAAATTGAAAAAATAAAAGATATAATACTTAATTTGCCTTACTCTCAAACCGATAGATCTAAAATATTCAAATTAAACGAGCTCGAAGTTGGTAAAATTCAAACAATTAAAGTATTGGTAAAAAAATTAAATTTTCCGAGAATAAGAAACTTACCTAATAAAATTAAATGTGAAGATGAAACCGGTAGAATTGACATAGTTTATTTCAATAGTCGAGAAGGATATTTAAGAAAATTATACTCTGTAGATAATTGGGTGATAGTAAGCGGAAAAATCAATTATTTTAATAAAAATTATCAAATTACTAATCCAGACTATGTATCAAGTCTAGCTAACAAAGAATACGTAGTTAAAAATATTCCTAAATACAATTTAACGAAAGGAATTAATGAAAAAAAATATAGATTAATAAGTGAACAAGTTATAAATAATTTACCCTTTATAACAGACTGGCTAGAAAGTGAATTTTTAAAAAAAAATAATCTACTAAGTTGGAATGAAAGTATTAAAAAATTACATAGCTCAAAAGACAGTAAGAATAATCTATCTAGAAGTTATAGAAGAATTGTGTTTGATGAATTAAGCGCGAATTTTTTTACTTTATTAGAAAATCGAAAAAGAATCAAAAAAAAGAAAATTCCTAAAAGATTTTCAGAGGAAAAATCGAATAATATTAAAGCAAAACTTCCATTCACATTAACTGATAGTCAAGAAAGGGTTTTAAATGAAATTAATAATGATCTCTTAAGCGAAAAAAGAATGTTTAGAATTATACAGGGCGACGTGGGCTCTGGAAAAACAATTGTATCTTTGTTGGCAATCTCAAATGTAATCGAAAGTAGTTTTCAATGTGCATTGATGGCACCAACTGAAATATTAGCAAAACAACATTATAATCTAGCGAAAAAAGTTTTTGGAAAAACAAATTATATTGTTGAATTTTTAACAGGCAAAACAGAAAACAAAGAAAGAAAAAAAATCCTAAATAATTTAAGACTTGGCAAAACCAACTTATTGATTGGAACACATTCTTTATTTCAAAAAAAAATTGATTTTTTAAAACTGGGAATGGTAATCATCGACGAGCAACATAAGTTTGGTGTAAAACAAAGATCCGATCTTGCAAAAAAAGGTGGTGATAATTGTGATGTACTTTTAATGTCAGCAACTCCCATACCTAGAACTATGATGATGTCTTTATATGGTGATATGGATATTTCTAAACTAACCGAAAAACCAGCTAAAAGAAAAAATATAATTACCCTAAGCAAACCCGAAAAAAAAATTAACGACTTATGGCCTTTTATAAAAAAACAGCTAAACAATCAAAATCAAATTTTTTGGGTTTGTCCTTTGATAGAAGAATCATCGTTTTTGGATTATTCTTCTGCTAAGAAAAAATTTGATTTAATTAACAAAAAGTTTCCCAATAAAGTTGGTTTAGTTCACGGTGCTTTAAGTAGTAATGAAAAAGAAAAAGTTTTAAAAAAGTTTCTTAATAAAGATATATCGATACTTGTTTCTACAACTGTAATTGAGGTAGGTATAGACTTTCCAAACGCAAATTTAATTATCATTGAAAATGCTAATAAATTTGGATTAGCACAACTTCATCAATTAAGAGGAAGAGTTGGTAGAGGTGAAAATCAGGGCACTTGTATCATGCTGTTTAAAGAAGGCTTAAGTAAAAATGCAATTAAAAGAATAAAAATACTAAAAGACTCTAATGATGGTTTTTATATAGCTGAAGAAGATCTAAAACTAAGAGGATTTGGAGATCTTGTTGGTTATCAGCAGAGCGGAATAAAAAATTTTCGATTTGCAGATCCGATTATACATGAAGATTTGTTCAAATTAGCTGAAAATTATGTAAAAAGTAATCAAGATTATATTAATCAAAAAAAATATTCTTTTCTTTTGAAATTGTTTGATAAAGCTGAAATTATTAATGTTGAGGAAATTTAATCAATATTTGTTGTGCCTGCTGAAACTATAAATTTTGAAGCTTGCTCAAAAGAAACGTTTAAATAAATTAAATCTTTTTTAGGCAACATAAGTAAAAAACCGCTTGTTGGGTTTGGTGTAGTTGGAACAAAAACATTTACTAGATCTTCTTGAACTTTATTTTTGATAATTCCCTGATTTTCTTTAGTTGCAAAACCAACGACCCATATTCCCTTTCTTGGATACTCAAGTAAAACTACACTTTTTTCGGTATTGTCAGTTTTTGTGAAGCTTTCAGTCATTTGACCTATGGCTGAATATATTGTTCTCAATATTGGAATTTTTTTTAAAAAATTATTAAATATCTCAAAAAATTTTTTTCCAATAAATGAAAGTGATAACCAACCAATAAAAGTAATTAAAAAAAGAGCGATTAAAATTTCAACACCAGGTATATCAAAAGGAAGGTAATTATTCGGATTAATCTCTTTAGGTATAACATTTCCCGAAATTCTAATTATAAAAAGAGTCAAATATAAAGTTATACCTATAGGTATAAGCACCACTATTCCTGCTATAAAATAATTTCTAATTCTTGAAAAAATTGATTTTTTGATAGTTTTTTTCGACATTTTAGGAATAACTTGAGTAAACTATAAAGACAATAATTAATATAAAAATTGCAATTAATAATTTATTATTTAAAATCATGAATCTCAAATATGTATAACATAAATAGAAGAAAATTTCTTGGCTTATTTGGTTGTGGCTGTTGCTCTTTGATTCTTCCATCATGCTCAACAGTACCAATTACCGATAGAAAACAGTTAACGATTATTCCAGAAGCTAAAATTAATAGTCAAGCTGCTGCAGCTTATGAAAACTTTAGAAGTAAAGCAAAGATTATTACTAAAGGACCCCAGTTAAAAGAAGTAGTCAATATAGGTCAAAAGATTGAAGTTGCAGTCAGTACTTTTTTTAAAAATAAAGGTGAAGATGACCCTACTAAACATTTTAGCTGGGATTACGTTTTAGTTGATAATGATAAAGTTGTAAATGCTTGGTGCATGCCAGGAGGAAAAATTGCTGTTTATACTGGTTTGCTAAAGATAACAAAAAATACAAACGCATTATCCATAGTGATGGGTCATGAAATTGCACATGCTGTAGCAAAACATTCTGTGGAAAGGGCCAGTCAGGCAATGACTATTAATTTAGGAACAACAGTAGCTGATATTTTTTTAGGAGGAGCAATAAATAGAACTAGAAATACAATAGGTCAAAATACAGGTATGGATATTTTTAGAATTGGAATTTTTAACCCTTTTGGTAGAAAGCAAGAAACAGAAGCTGATTATCTTGGTTTAATTTTTTCTTCTTTAGCAGGTTATGATATTAGGGAGTCTATTAAACTTTGGGAAAGAATGGCTGAAAAAAATAAAGGTAAAGAACCGCCCGTTTTTTTAAGTACTCATCCTTCAAGCTCAAAAAGAATTGAAAACTTAAAAAGATGGGTCAAAGAAGTAATGGTTAATTACCCACCAATAAAAGTTTAAACAGTTATTGGTGAGCCCTGATGGACTCGAACCATCGACACCCTCCTTAAAAGGGAGGTGCTCTACCAACTGAGCTAAGGGCCCTTTAAGAAATCCTTTTTTATATAATTTTATAAGAATTTCAAATAATTATTAGTTAAAATAATCTATATATTTTTTGTAAAAAGTAGCAAAAGTGCCACTCTTTATGCTTTTACGCATTTCACTCATAAATTGTTGATAAAAATGGATATTATGTAATGAAATAAGCATTGAAGCCATCATTTCGTTAGATTTAATTAAATGATTTAAATAACTCTTTGAATATTTGTTCATATTTCTTAAAGTGCAATTTTGGTCTAGAGGACTTTTGTCCTTTTGATATTTTGAATTTTTTAAATTTAATTTTCCTTCCCAGGTAAAAGCTAAACCTGTTCTACCTGATCTAGTTGGCAAAACACAATCAAACATATCTATGCCGTGAGAAACTGCGCCTAAAATATCGGATGGTGTCCCAACACCCATTAAATATCTTGGCTTATCAGTTGGTAAAAAAATTGTTGTTTCACTTAAAATCTTAAACATTTGTTTCTGAGTTTCACCAACAGCAAGGCCACCCATAGCGTATCCATCGAAGCCAATTTCAATAAGATTTTTAATACTTTCTTCACGAAGATCTTTGTACAAACCGCCTTGGGCTATACCAAAAAGAGCTTTTGAATTATCATTTCCAAATTCTACTTTACATCTTTTTGCCCACTCTGTTGATATATCTATCGCTTTAGAAATTATCTTTTTTTCTTTAGTCAATTTTGGGCATTCATCTAGAACCATTATAATATCTGAATTTATAGATTTTTGTACTTGAATGCTTTTTTCTGGACTTAATATAACTTTCTTCCCGTCTATATGAGATCTAAATATTGCCCCTACATCTTTATCAATTTTATTTAACTTTGAAAGAGACATTATTTGATAGCCACCTGAATCGGTTAAGATAGGTTTTTCCCAGTTCATAAATTTATGCAGACCATTAAATCTCTGAAGTACTTCAATTCCTGGTCTTAACAAAAGGTGATAAGTATTTCCTAAAATTATTTGGGTGCCTGTTTCTAAGATATCATCTGTGTACACACCTTTAATAGTTCCTAAAGTACCCACAGGCATGAAAGCTGGTGTATTAATTGCTCCTCTAGAAGTTTGAATTTTTCCAAGTCTTGCACCTTTGTCTTGAGCTAATAACTCAAAAGAAAAATCAACTTTTGGCATTAATTTATTTTGACCTTAAACTAATAATCTTGTCTGGGTTAGCAACTGAACCTGAATTAGGATCACCTTTTTTAATTTTATCTACAAATTCCATCCCCTTAATAACTTTTCCAAAAGCTGAATATTGCCTATCTAGATGAGGAGCGGTATCAAAACAAATAAAAAACTGGCTGTTTGCACTATTTGGATCTGCCGATCTGGCAGCGGATAATACTCCTCTGGTGTGAGCAATATCTGAAAACTCAGATTTTAAATTTGGTAAGTCGGAACCTCCAGTGCCCGCCAAAGATAAATTAAAATCTGGACTATTAGTATTCCCAAATTTTACGTCTCCTGTCTGAGCCATAAATCCCTCTATTACCCTATGAAAGACGACGTTGTCATACTTACCTTGATTTGCTAGATCCTTAAACCTTTTTACATGTTCTGGTGCTTTTTCAGGGTATAGTTCTATTTCAACTTTTCCATATTCTAATTCTAAAATCATAATATTGTTTTTTGCATAAGTGTTACTTATTAATAAACTAAAAAAAAATATAATTAAATAAATAAATTTCTTCATTAAAATTTATTTTTAAGCATTTTTACTGTTGATTTCGTCACAAATTTATCAATCTTACCCTCTAATTTTGTTATTTCTTTCACAAAATTTGATGATATAATCTGGTTTTCTACATCTGACATCAAAAACATGGTTTCGATATTTGAATTTAATTTTTTATTCATCCCTGCTAACTGAAATTCATACTCAAAGTCTGAAACAGCTCTTAATCCTCTTATAATCACTGAAGCTTTAAACTTTTTACATAAATTGATTGTTAATGTGTCAAATGGGATGATTTTTATTCGACTTTGATTTAGTTTTAAATCTTTAAAAAGAGAGTTTTTTATTATTTTAAGTCTATCCTCAATTGAAAAATAATAATTCTTATTTATGTTATCTGTTGTTGCAACAATAACTCTGTCAAATATTTTTAAAGACTTTTTAATTACATCAATATGACCAAAAGTTATGGGATCGAAAGTTCCTGGATAAATGGCAGTTTTCATTTTCTATACTATATTATCCTCTACTTTAATCACAGATACAACTTTTTCATTTCCAGATAATTTCTTAATTCTAACACCCTGAGTATTCCTACCAGCAACTCTAATTTCTTTTACTGCGCATCTCATAATGCTACCTTTGTCTGTTGACAAGATGATTTCATCACTCTCTTTCACTACTAGAGAGGCAGAAATATTACCATTCCTTGGAGAATTAATTATACCTATTATTCCTTTACCTCCTCTATTCGTAACTCTGTAATCCATATAAGAGGATCTTTTTCCATAACCATTTTCAGAAACAGATAAAATAAAATTATCAACCCCATTTTTAATCTTTTTATCTTTGCTTATTGTTTTAGGACTAATGATGGAATTTTCTATAATTGATAATGATATTACTTTATCGTTATCATTTAATTTAATTCCTTTGATTCCCTTAGAAGATCTTCCTTTAAATAGTCTCAATTTTTTGGACTTAAATCTTATACACTTACCTAACTGAGTGCTTAATAGTACATCTTGATCATCTTTACAAATCTTTACACCAATGATTCTGTCGTCTTGATCTAACTTCATGGCGATTTTACCACTATTATTTATGCTCATAAAATCTTCTAATGTATTTTTTCTCACATTGCCTTTAGCTGTTGCAAATATTACCTTCATGTTTTTCCACTCTGTTTCATCCTCAGGTAAAGGCATTATAGAGCTTATAGAATGATGACTTTTTAGTGGCAAAATATTAAAAATTGATTTTCCTTTTGAGGCAGCAGTACCTTCAGGAATTTTATGGGCTTTAATTTTATACACTAAGCCCTGCGTGGAAAAAAACAATACTGGTGTATGCGTGTTAGCTGTGAAAATTTGAACTACGAAGTCTTCTGCTCGTGTGGAAATACCTGTTTTACCTTTTCCACCTCTTTTTTGAGATTTAAGTGAGCTTAAAGGGCTTCTTTTTATATATCCTTGGTTGGTAATACTTATAACGACAGACTCTTTTTGTATAGTTTCTTCAATATTATAATTTAAAACTGCATCAATAATTTTTGTTTTTCTTGGAGTTGCAAATTTATCTTTAATTTTTTCAAGCTCACCTACGATAAGTTTACTCAATTCTTTTTTTGAATTAATAATTTTATTAAATTCAATAATTAATTTAGAAAGTTTATTAATTTCAGTTTCTAATTCAGCAATACCGTACGCGGTCAATTTTTGTAGTTTAAGATCTAATATTGCAACAACCTGATTTTCACTTAATTGATAACTTATAATATTCTTTTTCTTTTCAATTATGGTTATTAATTTTGTGCTTTTTTTTACCTTCCACTTTTTTGATAAAAGGTTTTTTTTTGCAATGCTTGTATCTTTTGAGTTTTTAATAATCTTAATTATTTGATCTATATTTTCGACTGCAGTTGCAAGCCCTATTAATATATGTGCCCGTTCTTCTGCTTTTTGTAAATCAAACTTAACTCTTTTAATTACAGTTTTTTCTCTAAATTTAAAAAATTCAGAAATAAACTCTTTTAAATTTAATATTTTAGGTTTACTGTCTACAATAGCAAGTGTGTTAAAGCCAAATGAGCTCTCAATATTCGTGAGTTTGTACAATTGTCTTCTTACTGTCTCGGGTTCAACTGCTTTCCTTAATTCAATTACAACTCTAATTCCTTCTCTATTAGACTCATCTCTGATATCTCTTATCCCCTCTATTTTTTTATCTCTAACTAATTGTGCGATTTTTTCAATTAATAATGATTTATTAACTTGATATGGAATAGATTTGATAATTAAACATTCCCTACCCCCTTTTTTTTCTTCTAGATCAATTTCTCCTCTAATTTTAAATGATCCTCTTCCCTTATTATAACCTTGTTTTAAAATGTCTTTTCCAATAATTATACCACCTGTTGGAAAATCCGGTCCTGGAATGTGTTTCATCAGTTGAGAAATTGTAATTTCTTTGTTTAGTATAAAGGCAATAGTTGCATTAATAATTTCTCCTAAGTTATGTGGAGGTATACTTGTTGCCATACCTACTGCGATACCGCCAGCACCATTTACTAAAATATTTGGATATTGCGATGGTAAAACTTCTGGTTCTTTCTCGGTTTCATCATAATTGCTTCTAAATTTAACAGTATTTTTTTCTAAATCTTCAGTTAAAAACTGAGAAATGCGACCTAACTTTGTTTCGGTATATCTCATAGCTGCAGGAGGATCACCATCGATAGAACCAAAATTTCCTTGACCAGAAATTAATGGTTGGCTCATCGAGAAATCTTGTACTAAACGAACTAATGCATCATATACAGATTGATCACCATGCGGATGATATTTACCTATCACATCCCCGACTATTCTAGCTGACTTTCTAAATGGCTTTGACCAATCGTAACCTCCTTTATACATCGCATAAATTATTCTTCTATGAACAGGTTTTAGCCCATCTCGCACATCTGGAAGAGCTCTACTTACAATTACACTCATCGCATAAGATAAGTAAGATGAACTCATTTCATCTTGAACAAATATTGGTTTGAAAGTTTTATTCTCTATACTAGATTTTTCCATATAATTTAGAATGGAATTTCATCATCTAAATCAGAACTATCCTGATTTAGGTTGTCATTTGGTAGTGAGCTTTTATTTTCACTAACTAAATTAGAATTTTCAGACTTACTATTTCTCCCATCTAGCATTGTTAAACTTGAATTATAACCCTGTAAAACTACCTCTGTAGAGTATTTGTCTTGTCCAGTAGACTCATCTTTCCATTTTCTTGTAGTTAATTGACCTTCGACGTATACATTTGCGCCATTTTTTAAATATTGTTGAACAACATTGACTAATCCCTCATTGAAAATAACAACTCTGTGCCACTCGGTTTTCTCTTTTCGCTCACCACTAGATTTATCTTTCCAAGACTGACTTGTGGCAATGCTCAATCTAGCTACGTTTTTACCATTAACCATTTGTTTTATATCTGGGTCTGCGCCTAAACGACCTATTAATTGTACTTTATTTAAACTTCCCGCCATAATAATTTAGACTAAATTTGTGATTTTATTTATTATAAGTTGTAAAGTTATATCATATTTGATTAATAATTATAAGATCATTATTATTTAATAAAAACAATATGTTGAAAAAAATCGTTGTAAAAGGCGCTAAAGAACACAATTTAAAAAATGTTTCTCTGGAAATTCCTAAGGAGAAATTAGTTGTCATTACGGGTCTTTCTGGATCAGGAAAATCATCGTTAGCATTTGACACAATTTATGCAGAAGGACAAAGAAGATATGTTGAAAGTTTGTCGTCTTACGCAAGACAGTTTTTAGATAAGATGAAAAAACCAAAAGTTGATTTAATTGAGGGATTAAGCCCCGCTATTTCAATAGAACAAAAAAATACATCAAAAAACCCAAGATCAACTGTCGCGACCGTTACTGAAATTTATGATTACATGAGAGTGCTTTTTGCAAGAGTTGGTACACCATATTCCCCTTTTACAGGAAAACCGATTGTATCTCAGCCTATAAGTGAGATGGTAGATAAAATTAAAAATCTTCCAAAAAATTGTACTATATTTTTATTAGCACCAATAGTAAGAGGACGAAAAGGTGAATATAAAAAAGAAATTTTAAATTATAAAAAGAGAGGTTTTTCTAAGATAAAAGTAGACGGAAAATACCTAAATATTGATGATTTTCCTAATCTTAACAAAAAAGTTAAACACGATATTTCTATAGTCGTGGACAGAATAGTCTTAAACTCAAAGATAGGAAACAGGTTGGCAGATAGTGTGGAGACAGCAGTAAATCTTTCAAATGGCTTACTAATTGTTGAATATGAAAATGAAACTTTGCCTAAGAAATTAAGAAAAATTGAAAGTATATTATTTTCCTCTAAATTTTCTTGCCCAGAAAGTGGTTTTACGATTGAGGAAATCGAGCCTAGGTTATTTTCTTTTAATTCTCCTTTTGGAGCTTGTGAAGAATGTGAAGGTATAGGACATAACTTAAACGTAGATCCTAATTTAGTTATACCTGATCCAAAAAAAAGTTTACAAGACGGGGCTATAGAACCTTGGGCTAAATCTACGTCCTTATATTATGCTCAAACGCTAGCGTCTTTAGCAAAACACTATAAATTTTCATTATCAGATAAATGGCGCAAATTGCCAAAAAGCATTCAAGATATAATTTTATACGGTTCAGATGATGATGAAATTAAATTTACTTATGACGATGGTTACGAAACTTATAATACAAAAAAACCATTCGAAGGTGTTATAAATAATTTAGAAAGAAGATATTTAGAAACTGATAGTGAATGGAAAAGAGAGGAGATATCTCAGTATCAAAGCGAGTCTAATTGTGAAAAATGTAAAGGAATGAGATTAAAAGAAGAAGCTCTTTGCGTGAAAATAAATTCTTTAAATATCAGTGAAATAACAGAAAAATCTATAGATGAAGCTCAAAAATGGTTTGGAAATTTAATAAATGTCTTCACTGAAAGAGAAAACAAAATAGCTCAGCATATTTTAAAAGAAATTAATGAAAGGTTAAACTTTCTTTTAAATGTAGGACTTAATTATTTAACTCTATCAAGAGAGTCCGGAACTTTGTCGGGTGGCGAGTCTCAGCGAATAAGATTGGCTTCGCAAATTGGTTCTGGATTAACTGGAGTTTTATATGTTTTAGATGAGCCTTCAATTGGTCTTCATCAAAGAGACAATAAGAAATTAATTACTGCTTTAAAAAAACTTAGAGATTTAGGAAACACTGTAATAGTTGTTGAGCACGATATAGAAACTATGGAGAACTCAGATCATATAATTGATATTGGTCCTGAAGCAGGTTTAAATGGTGGAGAGATTGTTGCAGAGGGTAACGTTAAAGAAATTTCGAAAAATGAGAATAGCATAACAGGAGATTATTTATCAGGTAAAAAATTTATTCCTATTCCTAGAAAAAGAAGGATAGCAAAAAATGGGAGATTTATCGAAATAAGTGGAGCTAGTGGAAATAATTTGAAAAAAGTTCACTTGAAAATTCCAGTAGGTACATTCACATGTGTCACTGGTGTTTCTGGAAGCGGAAAATCAACTTTAATTTTACATACACTTTATAATGCTTTCAATTTAATGTTAAATAAAAATAAAAGTAGAAAAGTTCCTAAAGCATTTACGGGTTTCAAAGGAACGGAACTTATAGATAAAATAATTGATATCGATCAATCTCCTATCGGAAGAACTCCAAGATCAAATCCTGCTACGTATACTGGAGCATTTGGACCTATAAGAGAATGGTTTGCCGGTTTGCCTGAGTCAAAAGCAAGAGGATATAAAGTTGGAAGATATTCTTTTAATGTTAAAGGAGGAAGGTGTGAAACCTGTGAGGGAGATGGTGTAATTACCTACGAAATGCATTTTCTTCCTGATGTCTTTATTCCATGTGATACATGTAAAGGAGCCCGTTATAATAGGGAAACTCTCGAAATTAGGTTTAAAAACAAAAATATAGCCGATGTTTTAGATATGACAGTTGATGAAGGTTGTGAGTTTTTCGAAAATATACAAAACATTAAATCAAAGTTAATAACACTTAAACATGTTGGTCTGGGATATATGAAAATTGGTCAACAGGCTACTACATTATCTGGTGGAGAAGCCCAAAGAATAAAATTAGCAAAAGAATTGTCAAAAAGACCAACTGGTAGAACTTTGTATATTTTAGATGAACCAACAACTGGTCTTCATTCACATGATATAAAAAAATTGCTAGAAATACTGCAAGCTTTCGCAAATACTGGAAATACTGTAGTTGTTATAGAGCATAATCTCGACGTAATAAAAACTGCAGATCACATAATAGATATGGGTCCTGAAGGAGGAATAAATGGTGGTGAAATAATCGCAGAAGGCACTCCCGAAAAGGTTTCGCAAGAAAATAAAAGTTATACTGGTAAATTTTTAAAAGAATTAATTGTAAGTTCTAGTATGAAAAAAACTGCTTAAATTTAAGGAACTATTTTATCTTCCTTTTTTTCTAGAGTTTTATAACTTACTCTAAAGAATTTTAGAACTGGTGCAGCAACAAATATTGAGGAATATGTTCCTATTAATACACCGAGAATCATAGCAAAAGAGAAACCTCTTAATATTTCTCCACCTAAAATATAAATTGAAGTTAAAGCTAATAAGGTAGTGATTGAAGTAATTAGTGTTCTTGATAAAGTCTCGTTTACAGATAAATTTGCAATTTGCGATATACTTAGTCTATTATATTTATTCAAATTTTCTCTAATTCTATCATAAATAACAACTGTATCGTTCATAGAGTATCCTACTATAGTCAAAACAGCTGCTATTATGGAAAGATTTATCTCTAATGATAGAATTGAAAAAACTCCAATTGTTATTATGACATCATGAAAAAGGGCAATAATTGCTCCTATGCTGAATTGCCATTCAAATCTTATCCATATATAAAACAACATTGCTGCTAACGAAAGTGAAATAGCAATAACTCCTGATTTCAATAATTCTGAACTTACTTTTGGCCCAACATTTTCAATCCTTCTAAAGTTAATTTCAGTTTTTAAATTACTACCCAAAGTGTCTTTTATTCTTGGTATCAAACTATTATCATTTTCTGTTTTTTGCTCAATTTTAATTAAGTAATCATTTTCTTTCCCAAATTTTTTGACATTTATATCTCCTAGTTCCATAGATTTTAATGATGTTCTAATTTCAGAAATATCTATTTTATCAACTGTTCTCAATTCTATTAGTGTACCCCCTTTAAAATCTATCCCATAATTAAGACCCTTAAATAAAACGAATAAGATGCTAAACGTAAAGAAAAAAAGAGATAAAATGTTTGCTATTCTAAATTTTGATGAGAAATCAATATTAAAATTCGTCATATTTTAATTTCTCCATCTTTTTTTTTTAGGACAACTATAGAAGTTAAATGTCTTGCTATAAAGTATGCTGAAAATAAAGTTGTGATTATTCCAATACCAAGTGTTATTGCAAAACCTTTTACTGGACCTGAGCCAAATGCAAAAAGAATAATTGCTGCAATTAAAGTTGTTACGTTGGCATCCAAAACTGTTATTTTAGCTTTTGTATACCCTATATCAAAAGCGTGTATGTAAGACTTCTCCGTTTTTAATTCTTCTTTTATTCTCTCAAAAATAAGAACGTTAGCATCGACGGCCATACCCACAGTAAGGATTATTCCGGCTATACCTGGCAAAGTTAATGTTGCCTCTAATATAGTTAAGATTCCTATTAGCATTAGTAAATTACCTACTAATGCAAAATTTGCAATTAAACCGAATATTCTATATTTAAAAAACATAAATAAAATTACAAGAATAAATCCGACAATCAACGAAGTTATTCCGGATTTAATTGAATCTTCACCTAAATCAGGTCCAACCGTCCTTTCTTCAACTATTGTTAGTGGTGTTGGCAACGCTCCTGATCTTAACAATAAAGCTAAGTCGGTTGCCTCTTGAAATGAGAAATTTCCTGAAATTATACCACTGCCGGATGTTATTGGTTCATTTATTGATGGAGCACTAACAATTTGACCATCTAAAACAATAGCTAATCTTTTTCCAACATTATCCGTAGTTGTTCTTCCAAATTTTTGAGAGCCTAACCTATCAAGAGTAAACGAAACGGTAGGTTGATTAGACTGATTATTAAAAGTAGGTTGAGCATCAATTAAATTTTCTCCACTCATAATTATTCTTTTACTTACATTTAGTTCTTCACCGGTTTCAGAAATTAATTTTTCAATACCAAAATCTTCATTATTTGCTACTAACCTAAAATTCAATTGTGCAGTTTTGCCAAGTAAAGATTTTATTCTTTCTGGGTCTTTCAGTCCGGGTAACTCTACTAATATTCTTTTTTCCCCTCTTTGTAGTATTGTTGGCTCTTTTGTTCCCACATCATCAATTCTTCTTCTTACAATTTCAATTGACTGTTTCAGAGCTGAATTATTAACTGTTAACAACCCATATTTAGAAAAGGTAAGTTTTACTTTTTCTTCACTTAAAGCTTCAAAATCTAATTCATGAGATTTATATTTATCGATGTAAGGATTAATAAAATTATCTTTTTTTGAAAAAAAGATAATTTTAAACTTTTCTATGTCTTTAATATTAAATACTAAACTTTTTTCATTAATTTCAAAATTAGAATAATTAATATTTTTTTCTTTTAATAGTTTTTTTAATGAAATTACTTTTGATTGAATTTTTTGCTTTACTAATGGATCTGAATTTATTTCCAACAAAAGATATGAGCCACCTTGTAAATCTAATCCAAGATTAACTTTTTTATCAATAAATTTTTGATTATTTTGAAAATTTAATAATGAAAAAAAAGATATAAGTACAAATATAAAGTATATAATTAGAATATTTATTTTAGAAAAATTTAACACAAAAAAGAACTATTTTTTTACTTCTTCTTTTTTTAGCAAGCTTGTTATTGTAGATCTTATAATTTGAACTTTAACACCTTCTCCAATGTTTACCTCAATGCGATCATCTTCCATAACTCTATCAATAGTTCCAATGATCCCCCCAGATGTAATGACCTCGTCCCCTCTTTTAAGTGATTCAACCATTGCTTTATGATCTTTAACTCTTTTCTGCTGTGGTCTTATCAAAAAAAAGTAAAAAATTACAAAAATTAAGATTAAAGGTATGAATTGTGCAAATCCCTGTCCGTTCATTAAAGGATAATTATAATAAAAGAGTTATTTAAACAAGAAAATAATGTTCAAATTTTATCTAAATTATTCATGTATTTTTTTAAATTATAAGGGATATTAATTGATCCATCTTCATTTTGATTATTTTCTAATAATGCTATAATCAATCTACCTACTGCCAATCCCGATCCATTTAGTGTGCCAACGTGCTCATTTCCATTATCAGATTTGTATTTTGCTCCCATTCTTCTTGATTGAAATGATCCGCAAGATGAACAGCTTGAAATTTCTCTATACTTATTTTCTGAAGGTATCCATGCCTCAATATCAAACGTCTTTTCGGCGCTAAAACCCATGTCACCACTAGATAATAAAATTACTTGATAAGGTATTTCTAATTTTTCCAAAATCGTCTCAGCACATTTTAACATACGATCTAATTCGGAAACACAATCCTTGGGTTCAACAATACTGACTAGCTCAACCTTATAAAACTGGTGCTGTCTCATCATGCCTTTGGTGTCTTTTCCATAGCTTCCAGCTTCTTTTCTAAAACAAGGTGTAGATGCAACAAAGCGTTGTGGAAGTTGATTTTTATTTAATATTGTTTTTCTAACTAAATTAGTAAGCACTACCTCCGCAGTCGGTATCAAAAATTTTCTTTGTTCGCTATTGTCAAATTTAATTTCAAATTGGTCCTCTTCAAATTTTGGCAGCTGGCCTGTTCCAAACATTACATCTTCATTTACTATTAGGGGTGGAGAAATTTCTAAGTATTTAAATTCAGAGGTATGTATATCCAGCATAAAATTAATTAATGCTCTTTCTAACAAAGCTATTTTATCTCTTAATATGACAAAACGTGAACCAGATAACTTTATTGAAGTTTCAAAATCTATATTATTATTTTTTGAGCCAATCTCTGTATGAGATTTTGGCTTAAATGAAAATTTATTAATTGAACCAACTTTTTTAATAACTTTGTTAGATTTTTCATCTTTTCCAACAGGAACATCTTCAAGGGCTATATTAGGAAGAGAGTGCATCAATTCATCAAGTTTTTTTTGTTCTTTACTCTGATCTTCTATTAATTTTGTTATTTTTAAAGATATTTTTTTTGATTTTTCAAAATTTGATTTATCTTTTGATTTTGACAGTGTTTTTTTTTCTTGCTCTAATTTTTCTTTCTCATTTATTAACTTTCTATTTTTACTATCTAATTTTTCAAATAAACTTACGTCAAGTTCAACATTTCTATTTAAGAGATTTTTTTTAAAAAATTCTATATTTTTTCTAAAATTTTTAATATCATGCATCTTACAAATTCTCTTTTTCTTTTTTCTTCTCAATATACTTTACAGTAAATATAGATAGTTCATAAAGTAATAACAAAGGTATTGCTAGTCCAACTTGTGTAATCGGGTCAGGAGGTGTTAAAATAGCTGCAATAGTAAATATAATAACAATTACATATCTTCTCCTTTTTTTAAGATACTCTGAATTTACTACCCCAATTCTCGCCAACAAATTAAGCAAAATAGGTAATTGAAAACTTAATCCAAAAGCAAAAATCAATCTCATTATTAATGAAAGATACTCATTAACCTTTGCTTCAAGTTGAATAGGTAAACTTGTATTAGTTCCTAAGGACTCGAAAGATAAAAAAAACTTAATTGCTAAAGGCATTACTAAATAATAGACAAGAAATCCTCCTAACATAAAAAGAATTGGTGTTGAAATTAAGTAAGGAAGTATTGCTTTTTTTTCATTTTTATAAAGACCAGGTGCAACAAATTTATAAATTTGAATTAACATAACAGGGCTGCCTATAAAAATTGCTGCAAAAAAAGCTACTTTGATATAGGTTATAAAAGTTTCATGTAAAGCTGTAAAAATTAAACGTCTTTCTGTGGGATCGTCTTTTACTGCGTTAGCATAAGGTTCAACTAAAAAATTATAAATTTGTTCCGCAAAAATATATGAAATTATAAAAATAATAAAAATAAAAATAAGTGAATTCAACAATCTTGAACGTAGTTCAACAAAATGACTAGTAAATGAATTACTTTCAGCCATTTTTATTTACGTCTTTTTCGTTTTTTTTATTATCTTTAGAAGTTATTTTATCTTCAAAATCAAGATCTTGAGTGGCAGTATTAACTTCTTTTTGGAAATTGCTTAAAATATTTTTAAATTTTCCAACGTAAATTCCTATTTTTTTTACTGCTATTGGAAATTCTTTTGGACCTAATACTAATATTGAAATTATTATTATCGATAAAATCTCTAACCATCCAATTTGAGGCATTTTAACTATTTGTTTTCAGAATCAGAATTGTCTGACTTAGAGCTGTCATCCTGATTGCTAGTAGATGAATCTTCGGACATAGCTTTTTTGAAACTTTTAATGCCTTTAGCTACATCACCCATCAAGCTTGAAATTTTACCTCTTCCAAAAAGTAAAACGACAAGTACGACTACTATTGCTATTTGCCAGAAACTAATTCCCATAATTATCAATTATATACAATAATTTTGGTTAAATAAATATCTTTATTTTTCCGAGTCAGGAGCCTTCTTTATTGCTTCTTCTATATCTTTATATATGTTTTGCTTGTCATTTAAAGATTGCTCTTTAAAAAATTTTCCTGTTCCAAATATAGACCTCTCAATAGTTGAAGTGTCAATTAATCCAGCTGAACCTAATTCATCTATAGTAGGCAAGTCTGATATTTTTTGAATATTAAAATGATTTAGAAAGTTTTCTGTTGTTGCATATTGTATAGGTTTTCCAGGCACATCTTTTCTGCCTGCTGGTCGAACCCAATCTAATTCCAGCAATGTTTCTAATGTATTTGCTGCAAACGAGACTCCTCTTATTTCCTCAATTTCTGATCTCGTAACTGGTTGATGATATACAATAATTGCTAAGGTTTCCACGGTAGCTTTAGATAACTTTTTTTGAGTAGATTTTTGCAATGACATTAATTTTGATAAATCTTCAGCTGTTCTAAATGACCATTTATTTTTAATACAAACTAAATTAATCCCTCTATTTTTATAATTTTGTTTTATTTTTTCTAAAACTTTCGAAATATCAGATGTTGTTTGAAGTCTTTTTTCAATTGTTTCTATTTCCAAAGGCTCTGAAGCAGCAAATAATATTGCTTCTACCTGTCTCTCAAGTTTGGATACATTTGCTGGAAATGAAATTATATTATTTTTTTTTTTTATCTTTCATAATTCTAAAGTTTTTTTATCATTATATTACTAAAAATTTTTTCTTGAAAAATTTTAATTGTACCATCTTTAGTAAGTTCTAAACTTGCAGCAAATATTCCTGATAAACCAGTTCTAGCCATCTTTTTTTTGTCATAAAAATTAGGAATTAATTCTTTAATATTTGTCCAATCATTTATTTTGTCAATTTTTTTTCTTATTTGAATAATAGCCTCCTCGGTTGTTAATACTGGTAATTTTGGAATATTAATTGTTTGAAACGTTTTTTGCATTTGAATGTTTGAGTATGTTTTTAATAGTTCATAAAGAGAAATATCATAAATTGGAGTGTTAATTGATCTAATTCCCCCTTTCATTCCTCTTGTAAAAATATCTACTCCTAGTCTTTTGCGTTGCAGCATCTGATCCGATAAAATTCTAATTAATTCAAGTTTTTTGAGCTGCAGTTTAAGTTTTTCTGCTACTTCTAAAGCTTTAAAGTCATCATCTTCATCTTCGGGGAGTAAAAGTTTTGATTTTAAATATGCTAGCCAAGTTGCCATTAATAAGTATTCTGATGCTGTTTCCAAATTTAAGTTCCTTTTATTTTTAATATAATCTAAAAACTCATCAGCTAATTTTGTAATTGATATTTCAGCTAGATCTACTTTCTGAGATTTAGCTAAATCTAGTAGTGTTTCAAGAGGTCCATTAAAATTAGGGATATTAACCGAAATTTTTTCTGAATTATTTGATTCCATTTATGTATTTTATCTTAAAAATTTATAAAATTCTGATGTTTTTTTTTCAGTAAATTTGTCTATAAATGGAACTTCTTTCAACAATTTAGAGTTGTCTTTATAGTTACCTGCACAATACAAAACCAAATTGCATCCTGCTAAAAGAGATTTTTTTGCGTTGGTAATTAAATCATTTTTTAATGCTTTCATCGATATATCATCTGAAATAAGCATACCTTTAAATCCAATTTTTTCTCGAATGATTCTTTTTATTATTTTTTTTGAGGTTGTGGCAGGATTTTTCCTATCAAGATTTTTATATAAAATATGAGCAGTCATTGCAAAAAAAGCTTTTCTAATTTTAAAAGGCAAGAAATCAGATTTTTTTAAATCTTTATAACTTCTAGAAACTTTTGGTAGTTTAAGATGACTATCCTCTGAAGCGCATCCATGTCCAGGAATATGTTTTATAACAGAACCCATTTTAGTATTAAAATATTCATCGATGCAAACTTGCCCTAAAATTTTAACTATTTTTGGATTATTTGAAAAACTTCTATTTCCTATTATGGAGCTGGTATTTTTGCTAAGAACATCTAAAACTGGAATTGTATTTATATTTATTCCAACTTTCTTTAAAATATTTATTATATGACGTAGATAAACCTTATAATAACTTTTTGATAATTTGGGATTTATTTCATAAAGATCACCGATAAATTTTTGCGGTATCTTATTTGGAATGAGTTTTCCAAATCTAGAAACTGAGGGACCTTCTTCATCAATCATTATTGGAAATTTTTTATCTTTCATTAATGATCTAATTTTTATAACAAGTTTTTTTACCTGTTTGATAGACTTAATATTTCTTCTAAAAAGAATTAATCCCCACGGTTTATTTTCTTTGAAGAGTTTTTTTTCATCTGAAGTCAGATTATATCCTTTTATACTTGTTATTATGGCTTTGCGTTTCATTTTAATTTTAATAAATCCCAAAAACTTCTTGGTGCATCGTTTTGTAATTGCTCAGAAAACATATCATTAAAAACTATTATATTATCTGTATCATTTTCTAGTATTGGTAAATTATTTATTTTACTTTTTAAAAGTTTGTCTACATTAATCCTATTAAAATTTGTATTTTCAATATTTTTATTTGAAGAATAATATTTAAAAACATTAAAAATAAATAATATGATTAAAACTAACAATAAAATATCTACTACTTTACGCATTACATCTTTTCTGGTAATGAAACACCCAAAATACCCATACCATTTTTAATCACTAAAGCTACCAAGCTTATGACGCTTAAGATTTCAAATCTTTTGATATTACCATTTTGCAAAAATCTATAATTTGTATCCTCATTTCCTTTGCTCCAATATGAATGAAAAAGAGTTGATAGGTCGTATAAATAATATGGTATCCTATGTGGTTCGAACTTAAACGATGCTGTTTCAATTATTTTAGGCCATTCAAATATTTTTCTTAAAATTTTTTTTTCATAATCATTAAATTTTAATTCATTAGATTTTGGGTCAATTTTACTTGGTGGATCTTTTTTTATTGTTCTCATGATAGAGTTTATTCTTGCGTTAGCATACTGTACGTAATAGACTGGATTCTCTTTAGTTTTTTCCTTTACTTTGTCAAAATCAAAATCTAATTCAACATCATTACTTCTATTTAACATCATATATCTAATTGGATCTTTGCTAACTTCTCTCAATAACTCTTGTACAGAAATAAAATCGCCAGACCTTTTAGACATTTTATATGGCTCACCATTTTTATAAAGTTTTACTAACTGACAAACTTTACAATGTAGTTTTGCTTTTTTATTGGAAAGGGCTGCAACTGCAGCAGAAATTCTTTTAATATAACCAGTATGGTCAGCGCCCAAAACATTTATTAAATTTTTAAAATTTCTTTCAATTTTATCTAAGTGATATGCCACATCATTTGCAAAATAAGTCCATGTCCCATCATCCTTTTTTAAAGCCCTGTCCGTATCATCACCAAATAATGTAGACTTAAAAATAAGTCTTTTTGTTTTTTTCCAATTTTTTATTTTTTCACCTTTAGGTGGCTCTAAATACCCTTGCTCTACGAATTTATCACTGTTAAGTTTTTTAACTGCTTTATCTACTAATTTTTTTTTTACTATATCTGTTTCAGAAAAAAAATTGTCGTGTACTATTCCTAATTTTTTTAAGTCATTCTTGATCATCAACATTGAATTTTCTAGAGACATTTTTTTTAATTCATCAAAAATAGTCTCTAATTTACTAAAATCTAATTTCTTGTTTTTACTTATTATATTCTTTGCAATTTCTATTATATAATTTCCTGGGTACAATTCTTTTCTTATTATAAATTTTTCATTAAATAAAATTTCTCTAATTCTTAAATAAACTGACTCTACGAAGTATTTGATTTGATTACCGTAATCATTTATATAATATTCTTTAATCACTTTATTTCCGTTAAATAAGAGAAGATTCGATAGAACATCGCCAAATATTGCTCCGCGACAATGTCCTACATGCATAGGTCCAGTAGGATTGGCTGAGACGAATTCAATATTGTAGGTTTCATTAGATTTTTTTGAACCATATTTATTACCGGTTTTGAATATTTTATTAATATTTGATATGTAGCCTTCTTCTGAAAGTTTGATATTAATAAAACCAGGGCCAGCTACCTCAATTTCTTTGAAATCAGAGATATTGTTTAAGAGTAAATCCTTTAGTGTATTAGCAAGTTTATTCGGATTTAATTTATTTAATTTTGCTAAAATTAAAGAAACGTTTGTAGATAAATCAAAATCAAAATGCTCTGGCGGAACTTCAACACTAAACGAACTAATATTATCAATTTCAGAAATTCCCAAAACAGATTTGTTATCTAAAACTACTTTTTTAATTTCTGTAAAATAATTTTCAAATATATTCATTTAATTCTATTATAAAGATTTATTGCATATCTATCTGTCATTCCAGCTATAAAATCACATATAAGTCTTTCAATATTAAACTTATTGTACTTATTAACATTTATATATTTGCTAGGGTTTCTTTTAAAAGTAAAAAATAATTTTCTTATAATTTTTTTTCCTTCTTTAGTCTTAAGTTTTATATTATTATGATAATACATTTTGTCTCTTAAAAACTTTTTTATCTTAATGTCAAAAATTTTCATTTCATCAGAAAATGAGACAATTTTATTTTTTGTTTTATAAATATCATTTAAGACGCTTAGCTTATTTTTTTTTATATTTCTTTTTGTTGTTAAAATTACATCTTTAACCATTTCATTTATAATCTCTCTTACTATTTGTCTTATAACAAGATCAATTGAAAATTTAGAAATTTTTTTTTTATGTTTTGACACGATATTATTTAGTATAGGAATATCTTTTAAATCATTAAGCTTAAATAAATTTGCTTTAAGTCCATCCTCTAGATCATGGCTATTATAGGCAATGTCATCAGAGATTGAAGCTATTTGAGCTTCTAATGATGGGTTTAAAAAAAAATTTATTTTATCTTTAAAATAGTTTTTTTCTAAAATTAAATTTAGTTTGCTAAGATCTTTAAGAGGCCCGTTATGTTTTAAAAGTCCGTCTAGAGTTTCATACGTTAAATTAAGTCCTTTAAAATTATAGTATCTATTTTCCAAGAAAGTTATTATTCTAATTGTTTGAATATTGTGATCAAAACCTCCGAATTTTTTCATACAGTCATTTAATTCTTCCTCACCAGCATGTCCAAAAGGAGTATGTCCTAGATCATGAGCTAAGCTCAAAGTTTCACATAAATCCTCATTCAAATTAAAAATTTTTGATAGTGTTCTGGCTATTTGAGCAACTTCAAGTGAATGAGTTATTCTTGTTCTAAAATGATCTCCAGTTGTATTAACAAAAACTTGTGTTTTATGCTTAAGTCTTCTAAAGGCTGTAGAATGTATTATTCTATCCCTATCTCTTTGAAAATCAGTCCTTAAATTTGTTCTGTTCTCCTTAAAAATCCTACCTTTTGATTTTAATGGCACAGCCAATTTTGATAATGAATAAATTGATTTTTTTTGCATGCTTACTATATAGATTATATACTAGTTCATAATGGAAAAAAAATTAGAATTTACTGAGAGAGCACGAAATCAAATAGAGAAAATCACTCAAAGTGAAGCTAAAAAAAAATATTTTAGAATCACTGTAAAAGGTGGAGGATGTTCTGGATTTAAGTATAATTTTAGTTTTGATGATAAAATCGAAAAAGATGACATATTATTTGAACAAACTATTATAGATAAAACTTCACTAGAAATTATATCTGGCTCTACTGTTGATTTTAAAGAAGAAATGATTGGTCAGTCTTTTGTTATTAATAACCCTAAAGCCTCGGCCTCTTGTGGTTGTGGTCTTTCTTTTTCTGTTTAATGAAAATAGTCTCTTGGAATGTAAATTCAGTAAGAGCAAGAATTAATAATATTTTAAATTACATCAAAGATGAAGGTCCGGAAATTCTGATGTTGCAAGAAATTAAAACACAAAAAGAGAATTTTCCTTATGAAGAATTCAAAAAAATTGGTTATCATTCATATGTATATGGTCAAAAAAGCTACAATGGCGTAGCTATAATATCTAAAACTGTAATTAAAAATATTAAAAATGGTTTAATTAAAGATGAATTAAAACAATCAAGAATTATATCTGGAGAAATTCAATTTAAAAAAAAGAAAATTGAATTAATCAATATTTATGTCCCTAATGGAAATCCAGTTCAAACTGAAAAATATGAATATAAAAAGAATTGGATAAAAAAATTTATTTCTATGATTAAGAAAAAAATTTATATTAATTCTAACCTCATAATAGCTGGTGATTTTAATATTATTCCAGAAGAAATTGATGTCTATGATTTTAAAAGATATGAAAATGATGCTCTTGGAAAATTAGAAATTAGAAAAAAATTTCGTGAATTATTAAATTTAGGTTTCAAAGATGTTTATCGTCTAAAAAATAAAAATAAACAAGAATATACTTTTTGGGACTATTTCGCAGGATCATGGCAAAAAAACTATGGTATGAGAATTGATCATTTTCTTTTATCAAACAATTTAATTGAAAACGTTAGTACGATAAATATTAATAAAAAACCGAGATCAAAGACTAAACCCTCTGATCACACTCCTATAGAATTGAAAATTATTTAGCTCGACCATAAACATCTTTATAACGAACGATATCATTTTCCTTTAATATAGATCCTAATTGTGCTTCCATAATTTTAACATTTTTCTTATTAGGATTTTGAATTCTATGAATTGCTCCTTTGGGAATAAAAATTGTCTCACTGACTTTTCTTGAAAATAGTTTTTTATTCAGAATTATTTTAGGCTTACCCTTTGTAACAACCCAATGCTCAGATCTATGAAAGTGTTTTTGTAAACTTAAAATTCCTTTTGGCTTTACATTTATCTCTTTTATTAAGAAATTTTTTCCTTTATACAAATTTGTATAACTGCCCCATGGCCTATAATAAACATTTTTCTTTTTAAAATATTTCATTTTATTTTTATTAAACATTAAAAGAATTTCTTTCCAACTACCAAGGTCTGACCAAGGTATACTGAGTTTGATAGCGTTTATATCATTAGTTTTTTCAAGAATTGCATGATCAAATGACTTCGATGGATTTTTAAAAAAAGCTTTTTTGTTTAGATAATATACATTGTTTTTTAATTTACTATTTGCAACGGCTAAAGAAGAGTATTTGTACATTCTTTTTTGAAATTTCTTAAAATTATTTATTAATGAGTCTTTTCTTAAAAAAAACATTCCAGAGTTCCAGTATCCACCTTTTTTAATTATATTTTTTGCCTTTTTTTCGTTAGGTTTTTCATGAAATTTTGAAACTTTATTAAGATTTTTACTTTTTTTTGAAATAAAATATCCAAATTGATCTGAAGGAATACTAGGTTTTATACCAAAAATAAAAATATTTTTATTAGTAAGAAATTTTCTATTTCTTTTTATTTCAAAATAAAATTTACTTTCTTTTTCAATGAGATGATCTGATGATATGAAAATTAATGGTTGTTTGCTTGGAATGTCTTCTATTAGAGCTGAAGATAAAATTGCGGGACCTGTGTTTTTTTTTTTGGTTCTAATAAAATCTTATATTTTTTGATTTTATGCTTATTTAAGTTTTTTTTTACATTTGTAAGATATTTAAGATTGGTACTAATTATAGGATAATCAAAAATTGGATTTTTTATTCTTTTTAAAGTCTTGTCAAATAATGTCCACCCACCAAAATCAATAAATTGTTTTGCTTGATGATTTTTTATATTAGGCCAAAGTCTAGTTCCTGCACCACCACATAAAATAACTGGTCTAATTTTCATTAAATTTTGGAGTAGTCTTTAACTTCTTTTTTCTTGCCTGGATGTGTTGGTGCTCCTAAGTACGCAGGTCCAACTGTTTGGGCATATTTCCATAATGTGCCTGAACCAAACGCAGATTTTTTTGCTTTCCATTTTTTTCTTCTAGCTTTAAGTTGACCCTTAGTTAATTGCACATTGATAATCCCTTTTTTTGCATCAATGTCTATTTTATCTCCATTTTTTAATAAAGCTATAGGACCACCTAATGCTGCTTCTGGTCCGACATGTCCTACACAAAAACCTCTAGTTGCTCCAGAAAATCTTCCGTCTGTTATCAGAGCTACCTTTTCTCCTTTGCCTTGACCATAAATTGCTCCTGTTGTTGATAACATTTCACGCATACCAGGTCCGCCTCTTGGTCCCTCATATCTAATTATGATCACGTCTCCATCTTTATATTTTTTAGTTTGAACTGCTTTCATTGCATCTTCTTCATTGTCAAAACATCTTGCTTTTCCTGAAAATTGTAATTTTTTTAATCCTGCAATTTTTACTATTGCTCCCTCCGGAGCCAAATTCCCTTTTAAACCTACTACTCCTCCATCAGGTGATAACGGATTGTTGTATTCTCTTAAAACTTTTTGACTTTTATTAAATTTAATATCTTTTAAATTTTCTTTCATTGTTTTCCCAGTTACGGTCATACAATTTCCGTGAATAAATCCACCATCGTATAAAGTCTTTAACAACATGGGGACGCCGCCGGCTTCCCACATATCTTTAGCAACATATTTGCCTCCTGGTTTAAGGTCTGCTAGATAAGGTGTTTTTTTAAATATCTTTGCTACATCCATTAGATCAAATTTGACACCAATTTCATTTGCCAAAGCTGGTAAATGTAGTGCTGCATTAGTTGATCCACCAGTTGCTGCTACGATAGTAGCTGCGTTTTCTAAAGATTTTTTTGTAACAATGTCTCTTGGCTTAATGTTTTTTTCCAACAAATTCATTACCGATTGGCCACTTTCATATGCGTATTTATCTCTTTCCTCATACGGAGCTGGTGTCCCTGCTGAGTAAGGTAAAGCTAATCCTATAGCCTCAGAAACACATGCCATGGTGTTTGCAGTGAATTGTCCTCCACATGCTCCTGCACTTGGACAAGCAACTAGCTCTAACTCTCTTAGCTCTTCTGTAGACATCTTTCCTGAAGAATGTTTTCCAACAGCTTCGAATACATCCACGACAGTCACGTCTTTACCTTTAAATTTTCCAGGCAATATTGAGCCTCCATAAATAAATACGCTTGGAACATTTAATCTAAGCATTGACATCATTAATCCTGGTAACGATTTATCGCATCCAGCTATTCCGACAAGAGCATCATAACAGTGTCCCCTCACAGTTAACTCTGCTGAGTCAGCTATGACTTCTCTAGAAATTAAAGATGATTTCATTCCTTCGTGGCCCATGGCAATACCATCTGTGACAGTAATTGTACAAAATTCTCTTGGTGTACCGCCTGATTGTCTTACTCCTTTTTTCACAGATTGAGCTTGTCTCATTAATGCTGTATTACAAGGCGCTGCTTCATTCCAGGTTGAAACAACTCCTACAAAAGGTTTTGCAACATCTTGTTCTGTTTCCCCCATTGCGTAATAAAAAGATCTATGAGGAGCTCTATCTGGTCCTAAAGAAGTGTGACGGCTAGGTAATTTTTTTTTATCAATTTTAGACATATTTTAGTTAATACTGGATACAATACTTCTTAATTTTTTATCTTCAATAGCTAATTCTTTAACTAAATTTTTATCATTTTGAACAATTTCTTTAGGTGCATTCATTACATATGCCTTATTTTTAAGCTTATTATTAAGATTATAAATTTGTTTATTTATACTTTCAATTTTTTGTAAAATTCTCTCTTTTTGAGAAGCTAAATCTATATCCTCGTTGAATCTTAGTGTAAGTTTTTCTTTGAAAACCAGAATATCAATAGAATTCTTATCATTATTCTTATCGTTCGATTTAGTTTTATTGACGCTATTTATTCTTCCTACATGTTTAATCAAATTTATATTTGAATTAATTAAATTTTTAAGTTTTGTAGATTTTTGTGAAAAAAATACATCACAATATAGTTTAGGAGTTATCTTAAGTTCGGCTTTTGTAGATCTGATATTCGAAATTATTTCAATTAAATCATTTATATTTTTTTGGTTTTTACTAAATTTATTTAAGATTTTGTAATCAGGCCAAGGTGATGATATTAAATAATCTTTGAAAACTTCTTTATAATTATTTTTTTTCCAAACTGACTCTGTAAAAAAAGGTATAAATGGGTGAAGAATCTTTAAAATATTAGCCATAAGGTAGGATGAAAATGCTTTGGCCTCACTGATTTCAGTCTTGTTTTTTGAATTAAAAATTGGCTTTAAAAATTCTAAATACCAATCACAATAAGAGTGCCATACAAATTGATAAGCATGTTTTGCTGCTTCATCAAATCTAAAAATTTCAATATTTTTTGAAACTAAGTTTTGAGTTTTAACAAACTCGTTAAATATCCAATGATTAATTGGCAATTTAATTAATTTTAAATTAATTTCTTTATTTAGTTTACAATTATTTAGTTTAAGAAAATTATTGGCACTCCAAATTTTTGTAATAAAATTTCTATTTCCCGTAACTCTGTCTTTAGACAATTTTACGTCTCTTCCAGGTGAAGCCATTGAAATTAAAGTAAATCTTAAACTATCAGCACCATACTCACTAATTAATTCTAAAGGATCAATTACATTTCCTTTAGACTTAGACATTTTCTGACCTTTTTCATCTCTGACCAAAGCATGCACATAAACTTTATGAAATGGTGTAAGTTTATTAAAATAACTTCCCATCATAAGCATTCTTGCTACCCAGAAAAAAATTATATCGAAACCTGTAACTAAAACTGAAGTCGGATAAAATTTCTTAAATTCTTTTGTTTTATTTGGCCAGCCTAATGTTGCAAAAGGCCATAAAGCCGATGAAAACCAAGTATCTAAAACATCTGTTTCTTGAGTTAGTTTTATTTTTTTATTCTTATTTTTTTTCTTAGCTAAAGCAAATGCCTCTTTTTCACTTTCTGCAACAAAAATATTTTCATTCTCGTCATACCATGCTGGTATCCTATGACCCCACCAAATTTGACGAGAAATACACCAAGGTTCAATTTCATTCATCCATTGAAAAAAAGTTTTTGTCCAATTATTTGGAAAGAAAGAAGTCTTATTTTTTTTAACGATTTCAATTGGTTTTTTAGACAATTTTTTTGCATTTACAAACCACTGTTCTGTCAAAAGAGGCTCTATTATAGTATTAGATCTATCCCCATAAGGTACTTTGTTATTTATATTTTCAATTTTTACCAAACTACCATTATCTTTAAGTCTTCTTACCAGAAGTTTTCTAGCCTCAAACCTATCCAAACCAATAAAATCTTTAATTCCATTTTTATTAATTTTTCCATTTTTTTCAAAAATATTGATTATTTCTAGTTTATTTCTTTTACCAACCTCATAGTCATTGAAATCATGTGCTGGTGTAATTTTTACTGCGCCTGAGCCTTGTTCTGGATCTGCATAATGATCAGCTACAATTTTTACAGTCCTATTAACTATCGGTATATCAACTTCTTTGCCTACTAAGCTAATGTACCTTTCGTCTTTGGGATTAACTGCTACTGCTGTATCCCCCATCATGGTTTCTGGTCTAGTTGTTGCGATAGTGATTTTTTTGTCTGAGTCTTTAATCTGATAGTTAATGTAATATAATTGAGATTGAACATCTTTTTGCAAGACTTCTAAGTCAGAAATAGCAGTTTTAAGATGTGTGTCCCAATTAACTAATTTTTTATCTTTATATATTAATTTACTTTTATATAGATCTACAAATACCTTTACGACTGCTTTTGATAAATCTTTATCCATAGTGAACCTTGTCCTCGACCAATCGCACGAACAACCAATTTTCTTAAGTTGATCTAAGATTATTTCACCTGACTCCTTTTTCCATTCCCATACTTTTTTTATAAACTTTTCTCTTCCTAAATCATTTTTATCTATTCCGTCTTTTGATAAATTATTTTCTACAATAGCCTGGGTTGCTATACCTGCATGATCTGTGCCTGGCTGCCATAATGTTTCAAAACCCTTCATTCTTTTGAACCTTATTAGAACATCTTGTAAACTGTTATTTAAGGCATGCCCCATATGTAATCTTCCAGTTACATTAGGAGGAGGAATCACGATAGAAAAGTTTTTTTTAAGTTTGCTTTTTTTAGACTTAAATAATCCTTTTTTGATCCAAAAATCTGAGATCTTTTTTTCTTCTATTTTATGGTTGTATTTCTTAAATTCCATTTTATATGAATTTTCTGGTATTTACTTTATACTAAAATAATAAAAACCTAAAATACTTAGATTTCTCTTTATTAAAATTAATAAATGATTTAAATAAAACAAAATATGGCCACGTGGCGGAATGGTTACGCAGAGGATTGCAAATCCTTT
>MDTG01357856.1_pt1 | contig 29907 bp, 23 predicted proteins | sample 811421 | NCBI WGS metagenome assembly MDTG01 (sample SAMN05326645, study PRJNA326480) | marine metagenome | isolation source: seawater | place: Pacific Ocean: South East | collected 2011 | reverse complement strand
TCGTGGTCATAGCGCCTGTGACCCACCCGATCCCATCTCGAACTCGGCCGTGAAACCAGGCAGCGCCGATGGTACTAGTGCCTAAGCACTGGAAGAGTAGGTCGCCGCGAGGCATTGCAGCTTGCGGGGCGCGGTATAAACCCATTCACAAGTCGAAGGGCTGACCCGTACAGGGCGGCCCTTTTGGGGTCTCTTACGCCAGAGAACGGTGCCGCGGGATGGAGCAGTCCGGTAGCTCGTCAGGCTCATAACCTGAAGGTCGTTGGTTCAAATCCAACTCCCGCAACCACCGAAGCCCATGACATCATGAGATAAATCAGCCTCGCTGCTCCCAGCGGGGCTTTTCGTGCTTCTTGCGGCGATGTCGGCAAGCCTCCGGTACCGGCATGCGCTTCCAACCGGGGCGGCATCCGCGTGCGCTGGAAATGCCCGTCACGATCCCCACCAGTCTCCCGCCCGGGCATAATGCGGGAGGCATGGGGTGCCCCCGGTCAAGGTCGATATCAGCGAGGGATCTACCCTGCGCAGCTCGTCGAGGTCCGGGCGGGATATGCAGGACGAGGAGCGACGAAGCGGGCCGAGGACCTCGGCGGCCTTGGGCAGGGTGCCGGGGCAATCGCGTTCTTAATTGCCTGATTGAAAGTGCGCTTCTGCACGTTCGGAATCGCAGTCGGATGCGCATTCTTCTGGCCTTCGGCTCCCGCGTAATTTAAGCAGCTAATTAAAATGCGATGACACGAAGAGGTTCGGGAGGAGCGGGATGGGCGACGCGGCAGATCTCTTCGCCAGCAAGCTGGATCAGGTGCTCCAGGCGCGGGGCTATGCTCCGTCCAAAGGCCTGAGGCGCCTGCATGGCGGAGCCATGATGGAAAGCTGGCGGTTTGAAAGCGGGAAGGGCGCGTATGTCCTTCGGCGCGCGCCTTCGGCCGAGATGATGGCGGAGCACCCCTTCGGGCACGATGTCGAGGCGGAGATCATCCGCCAGGCGGTGGCCAATGGCGTGCGCGCGCCCGAGGTTATGCTCGAACTGCAGCCCGATGACGGGCTCGGCACGGGCTACGTGATGCGCGCGCTGCCCGGGACCGCCGATCCACGGACCATCCTGGCTTGCGACGATCCCTCGGGCGTCCTGCGCGAGTGCGCGGGCGAACTCGCGAAGATCCACGCGATTCCGCGCTCTGCCGTGCCTGCGGGGGTCCCGCAGCGTTCCTATTCCGAGATGATCGAGGATCTCTCGGTCCAGTTCGACGCTACCGGGCGCGACCGGCCCACGATCGCGCTGGGCCTTCGGTGGCTGCGCGACAACATGCCCGCGCCGGTCGAACCCGTGCTTACTCATGGCGACTTCCGCATGGGCAACCTGCTGGTCGAGGGTTCCACGCTGACGGGCGTGCTCGACTGGGAAATGGCACATCTGGGGGATCGGCACGAGGATCTCGCTTATGCCTGCATGGCCGTGTGGCGCTTCGGCCGGGTGGAGCGGCCTGCGCTCGGGCTCGGGTCGCTGGACGATTGGATAGCCTCTTACGAGTCCGCTGGCGGTGCGCCGGTCGATCGCTCGCGGCTGCATTTCTGGCTGGTCTATCGCACGGTTTGGTGGGCGCTCGGCTGCCTTGGCATGGCGCAGACATGGCGCAGCGGCGCGGATCGCAGCCTCGAACGTCTGGTGATCTCCCGAAGGGCGAGCGAGCAGGAGCTCGACCTGCTGTTACTGCTGGAGGATGAGGCTCCCCAAGAACGGCGTGCCCGGCAGAAATGGTGGCCGATCGACACGCCCGATCGCGAGAAGGGCGATGCGACGGTGGAGGAGCTTATGACCGCCGTTTCCGAATGGCTCGGCACGCTGAAGGACCAGCTACCGGGGCATGATCGCTTCCAACTGGCCGTCGCGCGCAACGCGCTGAAGATCGCGATGCGCAATGATGCCTTCCTGCCCGACCTGCATCGGAACGCTCGGCTGACCGAGGCCATCCTTGCAGGCGAGCAATCGCTCGCGACGCCGGGTGTGCTGGGTCGGTTGCGGCAGGCAGCGCTCGAAAAGATCAGCGTGGATTCTCCCAAATACCCCAACCTTTCGGTCGCGATCGAGAAATGGACGATTCCCGGACAGGAGGCGAACTGATGGACTTTGCGATCCCGCAGGAACTGGAAGATTACTATGCGGAGCTGGAGCGGTTCATCGACCGCGAGATCGAGCCGCTAGTCGCCGCCGACGACAATATCCGCTTCTTCGATCATCGGCGCGAGGATTCGCGCACGGACTGGGAGCGCGATGGTCTTCCCAACGCCGAGTGGGAAGCGCTGCTGCACGAGGCCACCCGGCGCGCGGATGCGGCAGGCCACTGGCGTTTCTCCGCCCCGAAGGAATATGGCGGGAAGGCTGGATCGAACCTCTGGATGGCAGTGATCCGCGACCGCTTCACGCAGCGCGGGCTGGGCCTGCACAACGACCTGCAGAACGAGCACAGCATTGTCGGCAACTTTCCCTTCGTCGCGATGTTCGACACTTTCGGCACCGACGCACAGAAGCGGGAATTCATTCATGGCGGCTTCGCGCGAGAGCGCATTGTCGCCTTCGGACTGACCGAGCCCGACCATGGCTCCGACGCGACGCACATGGAAACCCGCGCGGTGCGCGAGGAGCGCGACGGTGTCGCCGGCTGGCGGATCGATGGTGAGAAGATGTGGATCACCGGGATGCATGTCGCCACCCATGTCGCACTTTTCGCGCGGACCAGTGGCGAGGATGGCGACGCGAAGGGGATCACCTGTTTCCTTGTGCCGCACCCGACCAAAGGGCTGGAGATCGACGAGTACGTCTGGACCTTCAACATGCCCACCGACCACGCGCGCTTCACCCTGAAAGGCGTGTGGGTACCCGAGAGCGCGATCCTGGGCGAGGCGGAGCGCGGGCTCTCGCTAGCGCAGAGCTTCGTCCACCAGAACCGGATCAGACAGGCCGCCAGCAGCGTTGGCGCGGCGACCTATTGCGTCGAGGAAAGCGTGAAATATGCACGCTCCCGCAAGCCCTTCGGGCAGGAGCTCGCCCGCAACCAGGGCATCCAGTTCCCGCTGGTCGAGCTGGCAACCCAGTGCGAGATGCTGCGGCTGCTGATCTACAAGACCGCGTGGGAGATGGACCGGCTGCCCTATGCGCAGATCGAGCGCCAGCTGTCGGACAAGATCGCCATGTGCAACTACTGGGCGAACCGGCTGTGCTGCGAGGCAGCGGACCGGGCAATCCAGGTGCATGGCGGCATTGGCTACAGCCGCCAGAAGCCCTTCGAGCACATCTACCGCCACCACCGCCGCTACCGGATCACCGAAGGCGCCGAGGAAATCCAGATGCGCAAGGTGGGCGCCTACCTGTTCGGCTACCTCGGTCCGCGCAAGGAGCTGTTCGACTGATCGGCTAGAGCGCGCCCAGCCAGTCGAGCAGGAGGGCGTTGCAATCTTCCGCGCGCTCCTGCTGCGTCCAGTGCCCGCATCCGTCGAGCATGCGCGCGCCGCGCAGGCCGGGAAGCAGGGGCCGCATCGCGGCAAGCGGATCCTTGCCCGCAAGCCTTGTCGCGAGATCGCGGGTTCCGCCGATGAACAGGCTCGGTTGCGGGATTGCATGGCTGTCCAGCGCGCGCAGCATCTCCCAGTCGCGGCGGCGGTTGCGATAGCGGTTGAGCGGCCCGCGAAAGCCTGAGCGCGCGAACTGGCTGGCGAGGTAGGCGACATCGTCCGCCCCCAGCCAGGGCAATGGCATGTCCGGTTCGGGCAGGCCCTTGAGCAGCCCGTCACCGGGCTTCTTGTCGGTCGGCCAGGTGCCTTCGGGTGCGTCGCCCGAAAGGGCGTAGTAGAAGCGCCGGATGGTGGCCGCCGGGTTCGCTTCCAGCTCTGCCTCCGCCACGCCTTCGCGCTGGAAATCGACGATGTAGAAATAGCGGCCGCGCTGCGTGAACACGCGGTCGTGCAGCTCGTCGGGCGGCACCTCGCCCGGCGCGGAATGCGGTACGGAGAGCCCGGCGACCGCGCGGAAGCGGTCGGGATGGAGCAGGGCGGAGGTCCAGGCGATCGGCGCGCCCCAGTCGTGCCCGACGATCACGGCAGGCGCATCGGGCGAGAATTGCGCTGCCAGTGCCGCCATGTCGCCCGCGAGTGCTGCGAGATCGTAGGCCTCGATCTCGCTCGGGCGGGAGGAGCCGCCATAGCCGCGAATGTCGGGCGCGACCCCACGAAAGCCCGCAGCGGCGAGCGCGGGCATCTGGTGACGCCAGTTGTACCAGCTTTCGGGGAAGCCGTGGGCCAGCAGGACGAGCGGCCCATCGCCCATTTCGGCATAGCGCAAGGTGATGCCCGGGGCGGTCTCGGCGCGGCCGAAACGCACCCCTTCGATAATGCTCATTCGACGTCGTATAGCAGCGGCGCCTCGCCCCCGGAATGCAGCAGCGCGACCGCATTGGCGCGCCGGTCGATTGCCGCACGCTGGTTGATGTAGCCCTTGTCGGTGATCTCGCCCGCATCCATCGAAGGCGGGTCGGTCAGCAGCATGACCCGCCCGATCCGGCGAGAGGAGCCGCCCGAGTGCCGGTTGAAGGCGGCAAGCCGCGCGGCAATGTCGCGCCCGAGCAGGTCGAGCCCCTCGGGCCCGTCCGCCGTGTATTTCTGCACGGCGGCGGGGCTGGGCCAGGCGAGAATCCCGATGAAGTCCTTATCCTGCCCGGTTACGATGCAGTCGTGGACCAGCGGGCTGCATGCGCTCACCACGTCGGGCCGCAGCGTGCCGACCGATACCCATGTGCCGGTCGAGAGCTTGAAATCCTCGGTCACGCGCCCGTCGAAGACGAGTCCCTTGTTGGGCTCCTCGGGGTCGAGGAAGCGGGCGGCGTCGCCAAGGCGATAAAAGCCTTCCTCGTCGAAGGCATCGGCGCTCTTGTCGCCGCCATCGTGGTAGCCCTCTGTCACCGAGGGGCCCTTGACCCTGACCTCCAGCTTCTCGCCCTCGGGCACCAGCTTGATCGTCGTGCCGGGCATTGGCAGGCCGATCAGGCCCACCCGGTCGACCTCCCAGTGAACCATGGTGATGCCCTGTGTCTCGGTCGCGCCATACATCGTGGTGATCGGGATGCGCTTGCCGGTTTCCGCAATCGCGAGCGCCTGGATTCGGTCGTAAAGATCGTTCGAGAGCGTCGCGCCCCCGTAGCCCAGCGAAACGACCCGCTTGAAAAACGAGGCGCGCAGTTGCTCGTCCGCCTCCATCGCATCGGCCAGCATGGAAAAGGCGACCGGCGCCGAGCCGTAGATGGTGGGCGAAATTTCGTAGAGGTTCCTGATCGTCGGCTCGAACATGCCGGGCAGGGGCTTGCCCTCGTCGAGATACATCGTTCCGCCGGTCCAGATATTGCCGTTGAAGAAGATATTGCCCGCGCTGACATGGCTCCACGGCATCCATTCGAGTGTGACGGCCGGCTCGCGCTCCTCCAGCGGCTCGTCGGCGAGGCCTTCCTGCCCCGCGATCACTGCGGTCATCATCTTTTGCGTCTGCGGCACGCATTTGGGCATGCCGGTAGAACCCGAGGTAAAGAGGTACTTGCCGACGCTTTCGGGGGCGATCGCCTCGCATCGCTCATCGAGTGCAGGCCCAGGATCGGTTTCGAGCATCTGCGCGAAGGCGATGGCCCCTTCCGGATGCCCGTCGCAGGTCACGATGACGATGGCCGGGTCGGCCTTGCGCAGACGCGCAAGCGCTCCGGCATGCAGCTCGCCTTCCTTGGCGAAGACCACCTTTGGGCGCACCTTGTCGAAGCAGTGGAGCAGCTTCTCGTGGTCCTGCGACATCAGCGAATAGGCCGCGCTGACCGGAGCGATGGGAACGCCCGCGGTATAGCAGCCGAGCATCAGCAGCCCGTGTTCTAGCGAATTGCCCGAGATCGCCATAACGGCGTCGTCTGCGCCAAGTCCGCGATCGATCAGCCACTGGCCGATGGCATCGGCGGCGCGTCGTGCCTCGCCATAGGTAACCTCGCGCCATGGCCCGTGACCGGGCTCCCGCTGCGCGAGGAATACCCGGTCCGGGTGCGCTTCGGCCCGCGTGCGGAAGATGCGCGCCAGATTGGGCGGCACCTGTGCGGGCGGGTGGTTGGAGCGCAGGATGAAGCTGCCATCCGCGCGCGCCTCCACCGAAACATCGGCAGGCTTCTGGGGGAGGGGGCTGAAGGGCGGAGGGCCGGGCTCGACCGGCTCCTCCTCTGGCGCACCTTCATCCCGCTTCGTGCCGAACAGCCTGCCGAAAAATCCCACATCCTCCTCCTAGAAGCGGAACCTTGCGGTGGCGCCATAGCTGACGCTGCGGCCGGGGAAGCGCACGGCGGTGTTGGCGTTGGTCGCCGCCGAGCCCCAGTAATATTCGTCGAGGATGTTGCGGCCCCAGATCGAGACCTCCCAGCGCCCGTCGAGCTCGTGCAGCGCGAGGCTTGCGTTGAGGATGCCGTAGGCGTCGATCTCGAGCGGCTCGAACTCCTCCAGCGAGGTGCGCGTCGCCGACTGGTAGCGCCCGTTGACGATCGCGCGCACGCCCATCGTGTTCGAGACCGGCATATCGTAGGTCATCGCCGCCGAGGCGGAAAATTCCGGGCTGTAGGGAAAAGACCGTCCGTCGAAGTCTTCCGGGCCGCCGGCCGCGTTGATGCCGACATAGTTCTGCACCTCGGTCTGCAGCCAGGTCGCGGCGAGGGTGAAGGTCAGCTCGTCGGTCGCGAACCAGCTCATGTCGCCATCGACACCATAGGCCCGCGATTCGGGAATATTCGCAAGGCGGGTGAGCGTGGTGTAGATCGGGTCCGCGAAATAGACCCCCAGCTGCTTGTCCTTGTAGTCGTAGTAGAAGGCGGCGAGATTGACGTTGAACGCCCGGTCGGCGAGCTGCAGCTTGGTGCCGACCTCGTAGGCGGTCAGCTGTTCCTGCGTGACGGGCGCGTTCTGGGTCGAGATGTTGGCCGCGTTCACCGGGGTCGAGCCCGATTTGAACCCGCGCGAGACCGATGCGTAGATCAGCGCATCCTCGCTCGGCTCGAACGCCAGCGCGCCGCGCCACGACACATTGTCCTCGTCGGTGATCGATTCGACCAGGCCGAAGGTGCCGGTGGCGGGATCGAAAGTGTTGCACTCGTTGGCCGAAATCGGCGGCGTAGCGACACCGTAGACCTGCGCGTAGAAGGAGCGGTTGAACAGGTTCACATTGGGCAGCATCGATCCGTTCAGATCGTGCGAACAGCCCGAATATTCCATCCGGTCCTTGGTGTAGCGGATGCCGGTGGTCAGCGTCAGTTGAGGCGTCAGGGTCCAGTCCGCACTTGCGAAGGCGCTGTAGGTTTCGGTCTCGAACTGCGCATCGTCGCGATAGGTGCGGAAGGACTGGAGCACGTCTGCCGCGGTGTAGCCCGGCGTATTGAACGGCGAAGCGAGCAGGCCGAGCTGAAGGATCGTTGCCCGGATCGCGCCGACATTGGCGTTCTCGCCCAGCAGGGTCTGGTTGCCGTCGACCACACTGTCGTTCGCGTAATAGCCGCCGATCACGAATGACGCGGGGCCGAGATCGCCCTGGAAGCGTACTTCTTGCGAGAGCGATTCGACGCTGCCTTCCGCCCGCTGGATCAGGATTTCGTAGGGCGATCCGCTCCAGTCGTAGGTCGCGTCGCGATTGACCTCGTTATAGCCGGTCAGCGAGACGAAGGTGAGGTCCGGCGTCAGGTTGAATTCGAGCAGCGCGCGAAGCCCGACGAAGTCGCTGTCTTCCTGCAGCGGCTGGTCGATTCCGGCGCCAATGCCGATGTCGGTGCGGCGCTGCGCGTCAGGGGCCCAGTCGGCGGTATCGCTCTGCCAGTTGCCCGCGTTGGCGGCGATGAAGCCCGGGAGGCCCGGCTGGTTGAACAGGCTGAAGACCGTGCCGTTCGCAGGGTCCGTATTGGGCGTGAAGCCGACTGCCTGCCCGGCCAGTGTGTCCGACCTGTTGAGCCAGAAATTGGCGGCGAGTTCCACGCGGAAATCGGGGTCCGGGTCGATGGCGATGGTGGCGCGGGCACCGTAGCGATGCACTTCGCCAAGGGTTTCGTCGCGCGAGACGCTCTTCTGCCAGCCATCCCAGCTGTCTTCGGTCCGCCACGCGAGACGCAAGGCTGCGCTCTCGGCCAGCGGCAGGTTGAACACGCCTTCGCTGTTGAGCGTTTCCTCGCTGCCGACCTCGACCGCGATCGATCCGCTGGTCTCTCCGATGCGCGGCTTGGCACTGATGAAGTTGACGAGCCCGCCGGTTGTGTTCCGGCCGTACAGCGTACCCTGCGGACCTTTGAGCACCTCGACCCGCTCCAGATCGAACACCGGGCCGCTGTTCATGAACGGATAGGCCAGGGCGACCTCGTCCTGATAGGTGCCCACGGTCGAGGTCGCCGAAAGGTTGATCGTGTTGAAGCCGATTCCGCGCAGAGTGTATATCGGAATGCCCTGATAGCCGCGCGTCACGTTGAGGCTGGGGGCAACCTGCTGGAGATCCTCGGTCGAGTTGATCTTCAGGTTTTTCAGTTGTTCGCCCGAAAAGGCCTGGATCGCGAGCGGGATGTCGTCGATCGCTTCCTCGCGCCGGTTTGCGGTCACGACGATGACCCGGCCGTCCATTTCGGCTTCGAGTTCCTGTGCCAGAGCATCCTGCTCGGCCACTTCCTGATCGCTCGCGGACTGCGCCAGCGCCGCCTCGCAATATCCGAAAGACAGCAGGCTTGTGGTCGCCAGCACCAGTGCGCGCGTTGAATTCTTGCTCATCCTATCCTCCCCGATCCGGCCTTTTGCGACCGTGACGTTCGAGAAGGATTTATCAGGTCTGATAATCCTTGCAAGGGCAGAATTTCTGCAAATAGAGTCCCGCATCGAGCAAAGGAATTCGCGCGTGGCGCAAACGGCCAAACAGATACCCAAACCGCAGATCAGGGAAGTGCTGCTCGACGCGGCGAGCGCGCTGATGCGCGAGAACGACACGATCGAGATCGGCATCCTCGACATCGCCAAGCGCGCGAAGGTCAATCACGGGATGATTCGGTACTATTTCGGCAGCAAGGAAGGGATGCTGCTGGCGTTGCTGGACCGCGACGTGGCGCTGCGTATCAATCAGCTCGACGCGCTGTTCCGGCTGGACGTCACGCCGACCGAACGGATGAGGATCCACCTCGAAGGCATCCTCGATACCTATTACCAGATTCCCTATCTCAACCGCCTGATCCAGGCGATGGTGCGCGGCGCGAGCGAGGAGCGGGTCAGGCACATCGCGGACGAGCTGCTCAAACCGATTGCCGGTGCGCAGCAGCGGATCATCGAGGAAGGCATGGCGACCGGCGAGTTTCGCAAGGTCGACCCCAAGCTGTTCTACTTCAACACGATCGGCGCGGCGGATGGCCTTTATGCCAATCGGTTCACGCTGTCGGCGGTGTTCGGCGGCATCCCGGCGGCAAACGACGAGCTGCACGCGCGCTACAAGGCGCAGACCGTCGACACGCTGCTCGCCGGGCTGCTCGCGTAATTATCAGGCTTGATAACACCTGACGCCTGCGGCTAGCTGCCTCCATGAACCTCGAACTGGATGAAGAGCAGCGCTTGCTGCAGCAAGCGCTCGATCGCTTTCTCGAAAAGCGCCTGCCGTTTGAAACGCGGCGAAAGCAGAACGATGGCGCAGCCTTCCTCGCTTTCTGGCGATCTCTCGACGAGGAGCTGGGAATCGCGGGGGCGGGCCTGCCGGAAGCGCTGGGCGGGTTCGGTGGCGGTGCCGAAGCCGAGATGATCGTCGCAGGCGGTCTGGGCGGAGCACTCGCCGTCACGCCTTTCGTCGACAGCTTCGTGCTCAGCGCCAACCTGCTCGATCGGCTGGGCCAGGCGGAACTCGCAGCGGATGTTGCGCGCGGGGAGAAGCTCGTTGTCGTCGCCACCGAGGAAGCGCAGACGCGCGGCGATGTGCGAAAGACAGAGGCGCGCGCCGAGCAGGCAGGCGAGGGCTGGGCGCTGTCGGGCGGCAAGGTGGCGGTCGACTGGGCGCCGCAGGCCGATGCCGTGCTCGTGCCCGCATTGCTTCCCGATGGCGAGCTGGGGATATTCCTCGTCGAGGCCGCCGCGCTGGGGAAAGGTCTGCATCCCTACCGGCTGATCGACGATACGCCTTCTGCCGATCTCGATCTGGACGGAGTCACGCTGTCGCATGACGCGCTGCTCGCTTCGGGGGAAGACGCAGTGGCGGCGCTGGAGGCGGCCGTGGCGCGCGCGCTGTCGGCCTATTGCGCACAGGGTGCGGCGATTGCCGCCGTCATGGTCGAGGATACGATCGCCTACAGCAAGGAGCGCGAGCAGTTCGGCGCGCCGCTCGCCAGCTTTCAGGCGCTCCAGCACCGGATGGTCGACATGTACCTCAAGGCGCAGGAGCTATCGGCCGCCTCGCTGCTTGCGGCACTGAAGGTCACCGACCCGGCGGCGGTCCACGCCGCCAAGGCGACGATGGCCGACGCTTTGCGCCATATCGGGCAGGAGGCTGTGCAGCTGCATGGTGCAATGGGCCTGACCGAGGAACTGCGGGTCGGCCACTATTTCAAGCGCGCCGCGGTGCTCGAGCACAAGCTGGGCGGGGCGGATGCCCATGTGGCGCGCTACGGTGCGCTGCGCATCCCTGCCTAATCGGAAGCCGGCTCACAGGCCAAGCACGTGTTTGGCCAGGATGTTGCGCTGGATCTCGTTCGACCCGGCATAGATCGAGCCTGCCCGTTCGTTGAGATATTGCAGCGTCGCGATCGCCTGCCAGCGGTCTCCCGACACATAGCCGTCGGCCGGTGCCTCGTAGTCGGGGATGTCCGCGCCGGGGCGGGTCGCATGCGGCTGGAACACGGCTCCGTGCGCACCCGCAGCCTCCAGCGCCAGATCGGCAAGGTGCTGCGCCAGTTCGGTGCCCATGATCTTCATCAGCGAGGACATGGCCCCCACGCTCTTGCCCGCGCCTGCGGTGGATAGCAGCTTGAGTTCCATCACTTCCAGCACGTCGATCCGCACCATGGCCCGCGCGAGCTTGTGCGCGAAGGCAGGGTCTTCGATCAGGGTGCGCTCGCCCGAGCGGGTCTCGCCCGCATGGCGCGCGATCGCATCGGCGCGCACCTTCAGTCCGGCGGAGTAGGCCGAGCCGCCCCGTTCGAACTCGAGCAGGTATTTCGCCACCTGCCAGCCCCGGTCGACCTCGCCGATCACGTTGGCTTGCGCCACCCGCGCATCCTCGAAGAAGACCTGGTTCTGCACCGTTTCGCCCGAGAGCATGGTCAGCGGGCGCACGGTAATGCCCGGCTGGTCCATCGGCACGAGGATGAAGGTGATGCCTTCCTGCTTGCGGTTGGCGGTCGAAGTTCGCACGAGGCAGAAGATCCAGTTCGCCTCCTGCGCATGGGTGGTCCAGATCTTCGATCCGTTGAGCACGAAGTCGTCTCCGTCGGCCACCGCGCTCATCTGCAGCGCCGCGAGGTCCGATCCCGCATTGGGTTCGGAGTATCCCTGGCAGAAGAACACCTCGCCCGTGAGGATTCGCGGGAGAAAGTAGTCCTTCTGTTCGGGCGTGCCGAAGGCGGCAATGACATGCGCGACCATGTGGATGCCCATGGGGGAAAGCGAGGGCGCGCCCGCCTTCGCTTTCTCGTTTGCGAACAGGTAGTGCTGCGCCGCGCTCCATTCCTTCCCGCCGTGCTCCACCGGCCAGTGCGGCGCGGCGAGCCCGAGATCATGGAGCTTGAGCTGCCATTCCATCGAGGCGTCGTGATCGGGATAGACGCTCGTCGCGAAACGGCCCGCATCGCGGATGTCGTCGGTCAGCGCGGCTTCGAGCGTGGCCCGCATGTCCTTGGCGAAAGCCTGTTCTTCGGGCGACCAGTCGAGATTCATCTCTATTCCAATTGATGATTATTATCAGCTTTGATAACAAGCTTGGCGACAGCGTCAAACCGGAAGGTCGCAGATTCATGAACGAGCACGTCTCCGTCGCCAACCCTGCCCCCAAGGCCAAGCAGAAGAGCACCACGCCGACCAAGATCGATTTCACCAAGCCTGCGGGCGAGGAAGCGTACTGCGCCCCCGATTCGGTCCAGTGGCGCGTGTTCAAGAATCCGATCGCGCTGGCCGTCGGCGGTGTCGCCGCCGTGCTGCTGGAATTTGCCGACGCGCGCATCCGGTCGGGCGTGTGGGACCACTCGGTCTATCCGACCGACCCGATCGGGCGCTCGCAGCGCACCGGGATGGCTGCCATGATTGGGGTTTATGGCCCCAAAAGTGTCGCGCGGCAGGTGATCGGCGGGGTCAACCGGATGCACGCCAAGGTTGCCGGGGAGACGCCGAAGGGCGAATCCTACACCGCGCTCGATCCCGAATTGCTCGACTGGGTGTGGGCGACCGCACAATATGGCTTCCTGACCGGCTATGATCGCTTCGTCAGCTCGCTGACCGATGTCGAAAAGCGGCGCTTCTGGAGCGAGGGCGACGATCTCGCCAAGCTCTACCGCGTCACGCATGTCCCGCATTCGGAGGCGGAATTTCTCGAAATGATGGCCGGGCTGCTGCCCCGGTTCGAGCCGCACCCGATCAACGGGGAATTCCTCGAGATCATCGAATCGGGCAAGGCGCGGCCGGAAATCCCGAAATTCATGCACCGCGCGCTTGCCCGCGCGGCGGTCGATATCCTCCCGCCGGTGGTGCGCGAAAAGCTGGAGCTGGGCCCCAAGTGGGATCTGTCGCTCCACGAGCGGATCATGGTCAAGGCGATGGGAAAGCTGGCCGACCGCAAGAAGGACCGCGACTCGCCTGCATGGCAGGCGGCGATCCGGCTCGGCCTGCCCGGCGATACCGCCTGGCGTCACTGACGGGGGAGAGGCGCGCGCATCACAGCGAGCGTCCGATCACCTCCTTCATGATCTCGTTCGTGCCGCCATAGATGCGCGAGACGCGCGCATCGCGCCACATCTGCGCAATCGGATATTCGTTCATGTAGCCCGCCCCGCCATGGAGCTGGAGCGCGGCATCGCAGACCTCGTTCTGCAATTCGGTATGCCACAGCTTCGCCGAAGAGGCCTGCGCGGTGGTGAGGTCGCCTTTCACCAGTTTGCCCAGAGCCCAGTCGATATGGGCCCAGCCGACCTGCAGCCGGGTCGCGAGGTCGGCGAGGACGAAGCGGGTGTTCTGGAAATCGAAGACGGACTTACCGAAAGCCTTGCGCTCCTTCACGAATGCAAGCCCCTCGTCGTAGGCCCTCTGCGCCCCCGCCTGCGCGCTGATCGCGATCGACAGGCGTTCCTGTGGCAGCTGCGACATCAGGTAGGCGAAGCCGCGCCCTTCGTCGCCGAGGCAGTTCGTAATGGGCACCCGCACATCGTTGAAGAACAGTTCCGAGGTGTCGGCGGAATGCTGCCCGATCTTGTCGAGGTTGCGGCCGCGCGCAAAGCCTTCGCGGGTCGCTTCGACGAGGATCAGGGAGATGCCCTTGCCGCCCGCTTCGGGATCGGTCTTGGCGACGACCACCACCAGATCGGCGTGCTGACCGTTGGTGATATAGGTCTTCGAGCCGTTGATAACGTAGTGATTGCCGCCCTTCTTTGCGCTGGTCTGGACCCCCTGCAGGTCGGAGCCCGTGCCCGGCTCGGTCATCGCGATGGCAGTGACGACCTCACCCGAGATCATCTTCGGCAGCCATTCGCGCTTCTGCTCTTCCGAGCCATATTCGAGGATGTAGTCGGCGACGATGTCGTTCTGGATCGCGAGCCCCGCGCCGGAGCCCGCATAGGCGAGTTCCTCGTCGATGATCGCGTTGTAGCGGAAATCGAGCCCGAGGCCGCCATATTCCTCGGGCAGGGTGGGGCACAGCAGCCCCGCCTCGCCGCAGTCCAGCCAGAACTGCCGGTCGACGATCTCTTCCTTTTCCCACCGCGCGAGGTTGGGGTGCAGCTTGGCGTCGAAGAACTTGCGCACCTGCTCGCGGAAAAGTTCGTGGTCCTCGTTATAGACCAGCCGGTCGCTCGTGTGCAGCATCGCGTATTCTCCAGAGTTTTGCGGTGGGCTGGCGCCGCTGCTTCGACGTATCCGCACGCCCTTGCAAGCCGCCGCCATTCGGTGCAGGTATCCAACTAATCAACCGATTAATCAAGGTGCGGAGCAGTGCATGATCTGAAAGGCAGGGTCGCTCTGGTGACGGGAGCATCGTCGGGCCTCGGCAGCAGGTTCGCGCAGATTCTGGCACGAAGCGGGGCGAAAGTGGTGCTGGCCGCGCGACGCCGCGACCGGCTGGAAGATCTGGCCGGGACAATCCGCGCGGATGGGGGCGAGGCGCTGGCGGTGGAGATGGACGTCGCCGACGAAGCATCGGTTATCGCTGCCTATGACGAGGCCGAGAGCGCCTGCGGCACCATCGACACGATCATCGCGAATGCGGGCATGAACGTCAAAGGCCCGGCGGTCGACATCGATATCGATGCGCTCGACAAGGTGATGGCGGTGAACGTGCGGGGCGTGTTCTTGACCATGCGCGAAGGCGCGAAGCGGCTGATCGCGGACGGGTCGAGGGATCGCGGGCATGGCCGTATCGTGATCGTTTCCTCGATCACCGCGCACTCGGTCTCGCCCGGCTTGTCGATCTACAGCGCGTCCAAGGCGGCCGTGCTGCAGATGGGCAAGGTGCTGGCGCGCGACTGGGCCAACAAGGGCATCAACGTGAATGTCCTGTGCCCCGGCTATATCGAGACCGATCTCAATGCAGACTGGTTCGGCAGCGAATATGGCGAGAAGCAGATCGCCAAGTGGCCGCGCAAGCGGCTGGTGGAGCCTGGCGCGCTCGACCCCATGCTGCTCTACCTGTCGTCCGATGACAGCGCCTTCACCACCGGCGCGGTCTACACGGTCGACGACGGGCAGACCCTGTGAGCGAGCTCGCAACCAAGTCCAAACGCGCGACCGCCTCGGCCGACATGCTTCTCAATGCGACCAGCGCGCTGATGGCGGAGCGCAATTCGGTCGACGTGACGTTTGCGGACATTGCCGCCCGCTCGGGTATGAACTCGGCGCTGATCCACTACCATTTCGGCAACAAGGCGGGGCTCTACAAGGCGCTGCTCGAACGCGATGCGGGGAGCACGTTCGCCGCGCTCGACCGGCTGGTTGCGGCCGACATGCCCGCGCGCGAAAAACTGCGCCACCACATCGCCGGGGTCATCAAGACCTATCACCGCTACCCCTACATGAACCGCCTGATCGGCGCGCTTTCGATCGACAGCGAATCCGAAACCGCGCGCTTCATCGCGGAGCGTTTCACGCGCCCGCTGGCGGAAGCGCAGGCCGCGATCCTCCGGCAGGGCGTGGAGGAAGGGGTGTTCCGCAAGGTCGACCCGATGCTGTTCCATTTCTCGCTGGTGGGCGCTTGCGATCACCTGTTCCACGCGCGCCACTCGCTCAAATTCGCATTCGGCGTGGAGGAGATCGACGACGATCTGCAGCGCCGATACGCCGATCATATCGCGGGGATCGTGCTCGACAGCATCGCCGCATAATCCGGCCGCCAAGAGCCCCGAGACAAGAGCCCAGACAAGAGTCCCGAGAGAGGATCCGACATGACCGACGCCAGCCTGGCCGAGCCAGAGAGCCGCCTCGATTTCGACGCGATGCCACGCCTGGGCGACATTGCCGCCTATCACGCGCGGCGCACGCCGGAGAAGATCGCGATCCGGTTCGAGGGACGCGAGACGAGCTGGGCCGAGCTCGATGCGAACGCCAACCGCGTCGCCAATGCGCTGCTCGCCGAGGGGCTGGAGCCGGGCGACCGGATCAGCTTCGTCGGCAAGGCGACCGACACCTTCTGCGAACTGATGTTCGGTGCAGCCAAGGCGGGGATCGTGCTTGTGCCAGCGCAATGGCGGCTGGCCACGGCAGAAATCGGCTTCGTCTTTTCCGACAGCGAGGTCTCGATGATCTTCCTCGCCGCCGACCAGTTCGACCGGGCGGAGACCTATTGCGGCATTCCCGGCGTGCGCAAATGCATCGCGCTCGAAGCAGGGAGCAGCCTGCCCGCCTTCGCCGAGTGGCGCGACGCCGCGCCAGATACGCCGCCTGATGTCGAGGTTGAGACCGGCGATCCTGCGATCCAGCTCTATACGTCGGGCACCACCGGGCGGCCCAAGGGCGTGATGCTGAGCCACGACAACATCCTCGCCGGGCGGCGCGAGGGGATGGATACCCCGATGGAATGGAACGCGTGGCGCGAGGACGACGTCAATCTGGTCGCGCTGCCGCTCGGCCATATCGGCGGGATCGGCTGGGCGCTGGTCGGCTTCTTCAACGGCGCGACCACTATTCTGCACCGCGAGTTCAACCCCGGTGCCGTGCTCGATGCCATGGCGAACGAGGGCATTTCCAAGATGTTTCTCGTCCCCACCGCGATCCAGATGCTGCTGCTCGAACCGAATGTGCGCGAGCTGGATTTTCCCAAGCTGCGGCACATTCTCTACGGTGCGTCACCCATCGCGCTCGACCTGCTGCGCGAGGCGGCACAGGTGTTCGGCTGCGGCTTCTGCCAGCAATACGGCATGACCGAGACCTGCGGGACGGTCGTGTATCTCCCGCCGGAGGACCATACGCCCGAAGGCAACGAGCGGATGCGCGGCGCGGGCAAGCCCATGCCGGGGGTCGAGCTGCGCGTGGTCCACCCGCAGGACCGCACCGTGCTGCCGCCGCGCGAAGTGGGCGAGGTCGAGACGCGCTCGGTCGCCAACATGATCGGTTACTGGAAGCGCGAGGATGCGACGGCCGAGACGGTCGACGGGGACGGCTGGCTACGCACGGGTGACGCGGGCTACCTCGACGAGGACGGCTACCTCTACATCCACGACCGCTTCAAGGACATGATCATCACCGGCGCGGAGAACGTCTATCCCGCCGAGGTCGAGAACGCGATCTACAGCCATCCGGGGGTGCAGGAGGTCGCGGTGTTCGGCGTACCCGATCCCAAATGGGGCGAGGCGGTGAAGGCGGCAGTGGTCCGCAGGCCCCGCACGCAGGCGAGCGAGGACGAGATTATCGCCTTCGCGAAGGAGCGGATCGCGGGCTTCAAGGTGCCCAAGTCGATCGACTTCATCGACGAGCTTCCGCGCAATCCGTCGGGCAAGGTGCTGCGCCGCGCCCTGCGCGATCCCTACTGGGAAGGAAGCGACCGGGGCGTGGGCTAGACCCGCCTCGCACCCTCCCGTCCCTCCCGCCGCCGACAATGGAGTATCGATGAGCCTTTCCGAACAAGCGCAAACCCTCGCCTCGCTAGTCGAGGATTTCGTCCGGGAGACAATCGCTCCGTTCGAGCGCGATCCGCGCTGCGGCGGCCACGGGCCGGGCGAGGAACTGGTTCGCGAATTGCGCGATCTGGCGCGCGAGGCGGGCCTGATGACGCCGCACATCAAGGAAGATGGCAGCCACTTCTCGCATCGCGATACCGCCGCGATCCTGCGCGCGGCGGGCCTCTCTCCCCTCGGCCCGGTCGCCCTCAACGTGGCGGCCCCGGACGAAGGCAACATGTTCCTCCTCGGCAAGGTCGCAAGCGAGGACCAGAAGGCGCGCTTCCTTGCCCCGATGCTGAGCGGGCATGCGCGTTCGGCCTTCTTCATGACCGAACCTGCCGAGGATGGCGGCGCCGGGTCCGACCCCTCGATGCTGCAGACCACCGCACGGCGCGATGGCAACCACTGGGTGATCGAGGGGCGCAAGGCCTTCATCACCGGGGCCGAGGGCGCGAAGGTCGGGATCGTGATGACCATGACCGATGAGGGCGCGACGCTGTTCCTCGCCGATCTGCCCGACCCCGCGATCCGTATCGAGCGGGTGCTCGACACGATCGACAGCTCGATGCCCGGTGGCCATTCGGTCGTGGCGATCGACGGGCTGCGGGTTCCGGCGGACCGGATTCTCGGCGAGGTGGGCGAGGGCTTTCGTTACGCACAGGTCCGGCTCGCTCCGGCCCGTCTGACGCATTGCATGCGCTGGCACGGCGCAGCGACCCGCGCGCACGAGATCGCCTGCGCCTACGCCGTAAAGCGGCACGCCTTCGGCAAGATGCTGGTCGATCACGAGGGCGTGGGCTTCATGCTGGCCGAGAACCGCATCGCGCTCAAGCAGGCGGAGCTGATGATCGACTGGTGCGCGGACGTGCTCGACCGGGGCGAACAGGGCACGACCGAGAGTTCGATGACCAAGGTCGCGGTGGCCGATCTGCTGTTCGGCATCGCCGACCGCTGCGTTCAGGTGATGGGCGGAACGGGCGTTTCGGGCGATACGATCGTCGAGCAGGTGTTCCGCGAAATCCGCGCCTTTCGCATCTATGACGGCCCGACCGAGGTCCACAAGTGGAGCCTTGCCAAGAAGATCAAGCGGGAAGCTCTGGCCGCGCTCGATGCCGGTGCGTGAACGCTGCCCGTCGGGCTTGCCGATGGTCGCGCCGCCGCGCACGCCATCGCCGGGCCGATGCGACCGGGTTTCCCATTGGGCCGATGCCGACTATCGGCGATAGGCCACGCTCGATTTGCAAACAGGCCCGGCAGGGGAGGAGACAAGATGAAGACGCGGATCACCGAGATGCTGGGTATCGAACGCCCGATCGTGCAGGGCGGCATGCAGTCGGTCGGCTATGCCGAACTGGCCAGCGCGGTCTCGAACGCGGGCGGCCTCGGGATCATCACTGCCCTGACCCAGCCATCGCCCGAGGCGCTGCGCGACGAGATCGAGAAATGCCGGTCGATGACCGACAAGCCGTTCGGCGTGAACATGACCGTCTTCCCCACCATGAACGCGCCCGATTATGCCGCCTACGCAAAGGCCATCGTCGATAGCGGCGTCAGAATCGTAGAGACCGCCGGCACGCCCGCCGTGGCCGAGGTGTGGGACATCGTGAAGGCGGCGGACTGCGTCGTGCTCCACAAGTGCACCGCCGTGCGTCATGCCCTCTCCGCCGAGCGCAAGGGCGTCGACATCATCTCGATCGACGGGTTCGAGTGTGCCGGCCACCCCGGCGAGGACGATATTCCCGGCCTGATCCTGATCCCCGCCGCCGCCGACAAGGTGAAGATCCCGCTGCTGGCGAGCGGCGGTTTCGGCGACGGGCGGGGGCTGGTCGCCGCGCTCGCGTTGGGCGCCGAAGGGATCAACATGGGCACGCGTTTCTGCGCCACGAAGGAAGCGCCGATCCACGACAATGTGAAGGCGAAGTATATCGAGAACGACGAGCGCGGGACGCACCTGATCTTCCGCCAGTTCCGCAATACCGCGCGGGTCGGCAAGTCGGCGGTGTCCGACCGGGTGGTCGAAATCCTGCAGAACCCCGATGCGCAGTTCGAGGATGTGGCGCAGTATGTCTCGGGCGCGAAGGGCCGCGAACTGCTGCAGACCGGCGACCTGTCCGAAGGCGTGTTCTGGGCCGGGATGGTTCAGGGCCTGATCGACGACGTGCCGACCTGCCAGGAACTGCTTGACCGGATCATGGACGAGGCGCGCGAGATCATCGAACAGCGTCTGCCGCGCCTCCAGAGCTGATCCCCCGGGTCCGCGTCAGCCCAGTTCGTTCGCCAACTTGCGCCACTGGGCCGGGCTCGGCTCGCGGCGCTCGTTGGCGATGTAGAACAGCGTGTCGCCGCCCTGGATCTGCCGGTCGGCGACGCAGTTCAGGTCGAGATGCTTGCCGCCTTCCTCGCTCACCCCGATCAGCGTGATGCGGTGCGAGCGCTTGAGCGCCACCAGCGCATCTATATAGGCCATCGGCGGCGTCCCCTCGGGCACGCAGAGCGAGAAGGCCGTGCTCTCGGTGCGTGAAGAGAACATCAGGTTCGCGAGCCGCGAGGCGCCCGGATCGTTTGCCGCGCGAACCATCATGTCGACCGAGATCGAGGAGAACACCTCGATATTGTCGATCTGATGCTCGATCAGGCGCGCCGTATCCTCGTTCTCCATATGCGCGACGATGTGGGTCTCGGGCGCCGCCGCCCGCGCGGCCAGAGTGGCGGCCAGCGTATCGTCGTCGTTCGCGCCCCGGATCAGGATCGACGAGGCCTTCGCGGCGCCGGCGCGCGCATAGCCGTCGAAATCCGAAAGCCTCTCGGTAAACACGAAGTCGATCGCTTCGGGCAGGGGGTTCTCCTGCACCGCCGCCGCCATCAGCACCGGGCGGACCTGCTGGCTGCGATCCTCCAGCAGCGTTTCGATGAGGCGTTTGGTGGCGCGTTCCTGCCACCCGACGATCACGATATGGTCGCTGCGGTTCGCGTAAGTCCCTTTGCCGTCCAAGCCTCGCCTCCATTGGTTGCCGATATCGCTCACCGCCTTGCCCAGCACGGCGGTAAACAGCGCGATCGCGCCGGGTAGGATCACGATCGCCGCGGCGGTGCGCCCCGCTTCGGTCTGCGGGCTGAGATCGCCATAGCCCACGGTCGTGGCGGTGGTGGTATAGTAGTAGAAGTAGACCGCAGGGTCGGAAATCAGCTCGGTTTCGCCGGTCAGTGCCAGCACGATGTAGGAGAGTGCGACGTGCGCCAGCAGCACCGCGACCAGCACGCTCCACCGCAGCGTCGCGATGGCGTAGTAGATCTGCTGCCAGGCCCGTTTCATCGCCCCCATGGGAGGCAGGGCATAGCGGGCCCCGTCCGCAAGCACAATTCACGCGGGGCCCGTCACCGAATTCCCGGCCCAGTGCGGGAACGGCGGACGCACGAGCGGTTTTTAAGACAATAGCCGGAAAGGATTCCGTGACCGATCAGGGCCGCACACTCCGCGATATCAATGTCGGTATCGACGCCTCGGGCGAGCGCATCGAATTCGATTCGATGGGCGAGGTGCGGGTGCCGGCCGACCGCTACTGGGGCGCGCAGACCGCCCGGTCGCTGCAGCACTTCGCCATCGGCGAGGACCGCATGCCGATCGAGCTGTGCCGCGCCTATGGCTACCTCAAGAAGGCCTCGGCCATCGTCAACGCGCGCGCCGGCCTGCTGCCGCGCGACACATGCGAAGCGATCGTGGCTGCGTGCGAGGAACTGGTCGCGGGCGAGCTGGACGATCATTTCCCGCTGCGTGTCTGGCAGACGGGCTCCGGCACGCAGACCAATATGAACGTCAACGAGGTGATCGCGAACCGCGCGATCCAGCTGCTCGGCGGAGAACTCGGCAGCCAGAAGCCGGTCGCGCCGAACGACGATGTCAACAAGAGCCAGTCGTCCAACGACACCTTCCCGACCGCGATGCACCTGGCCGCTCTGGGCGCGCTCGACAGCCGTCTGCTGCCCGAGATGGAGCAGCTGGCTGAAACGATCGAGAACAAGGCGGCTGCGTGGATGGACGTGGTCAAGATCGGACGCACCCATCTGCAGGATGCTGTTCCGCTGTCGGTCGGGCAGGAATGGTGCGCCTGGGCCGAAGCGCTGCGCGCGGCGGCGGCCGATGTCGGCCATGCGCGCGAGGGGCTGCTGGAAATCGCGCTCGGCGGTACTGCGGTCGGCACCGGGCTCAACGCGCCCGAGGGCTTTTCGGAAGATGTCGCGCGCGAAATCGCCCAGCTCACGCGCTTGCCCATCCGCACCGCGCCCAACAAGTTCTACGCCCAGGCGACGCTCGACCCCTTCGTGCGGCTTTCGGCTGCCCTGCGCGGTGTGGCCGTGGCGCTGGTCAAGATCGCCAACGACCTGCGCTGGCTCGCCAGCGGTCCGCGTTGCGGGATCGGCGAGTTGAAGCTGCCGGAGAACGAACCCGGCTCCTCGATCATGCCGGGCAAGGTCAATCCGACCCAGAGCGAGGCGCTGCTGATGGTCGCGATGCAGGTGATCGGCCACGACACGGCGAACGCGATGGCGGGCAGCTGGGGCAACCTGCAGCTGAACGCGATGCGCCCGGTGATCGCCGCCAACGTGCTCCATTCGATCCGCATCCTCGCCGATGGCTGCGCCAGCTTCCGCAGCAACGCCATCGAGGGGGCCGAGCTGGACCGGGACCGGATCGGGCACCTGCTCGAACAATCGCTGATGCTGGTGACCGCACTGGTCCCGGAAATCGGCTATATCGAGGCCGCCCATATCGCGGAGGCCGCCGCTGCCAAGGGCACCACCTTGCGCGAGGAAGCGATCGCCAGCGGCAAGGTGAGCGCGGAAGACTACGACCGGATCGTGCAGCCGCACACCATGATCGGCGACGGGCTCTCGGGCGCGTGATTGCGGCGGATCGCCGGTGCCGTAACGGCACGCCGCGTCCATCGATATTCCGCATTTGACAGGCCCGCCGGCAACACGCCAAGCGCTTGCCACAAGGTTATCAGCGACAAGGCCAGCAGTAGAGAAAAGGGGTAATCTCGCGATGGGTGATGCAGGCATGCAGGATCGGGCGGATTTGAAGGTCGCAAGCGAACTCGTCGATTTCGTCGAATCGCGGGTGCTGCCCGGCCTCGATATCGAAGCGGCGGACTTCTGGTCCGGTGCCGCTGCGATATTCGAACGCTTCGTGCCGGATAACCGAAACCTGCTGCAGAAGCGCGAGGCGATGCAGGCGAAGATCGACGCATGGCACCGGGAGAATCCCGCACCGATCGATTCCGCCGCGTACAAGCGTTTCCTGACCGATCTGGGATATCTCGTCCCCGAACCCGAGGCCTTCACCGTCGACCCGCAGAACGTCGACCCCGAGCTCGCACAGATCGCGGGCCCGCAGCTGGTCGTGCCCGTGCTGAACGCACGGTTCCTGCTCAACGCCGCCAATGCGCGCTGGGGCAGCCTCTACGATGCGCTCTATGGCACCGACGCGATTCCCGGCGCGCCGGAGCCGGGCGGTTACGACGAGGCGCGCGGGGCAATGGTGATCGACTGGGGGCGCCAGTTCCTCGACCGGGCGGTGCCGCTGGAAGACCAGCTCTGGCGCAACTGGGACGGAAGCGAACCGAAGCTGAAAGCGCCCGCGCAGGTCGTGGGGCGCAACGGGCAGAACTGGCTGATCCGCCACAACGGCCTGCATATCGAGATCGTGATCGATCCCGATCATCCGGTCGGCAAGACCGACAAGGCCGGCGTTGCGGACATCGTCATGGAAGCGGCTCTTTCGACCATTTGCGATTTCGAGGATTCGGTCGCGGCGGTCGATGCCGAGGACAAGGTGCTGGGCTATTCCAACTGGCTCGGCCTGATGAAGGGCGACCTGCAGGAGACCTTCATGAAGGGCGGGAAGGAGATGACCCGCACGCTCAACCCCGACCGCGAATATGTCGGCCTAGACGGCAAGGAGTTCACCCTCCCGGGGCGCAGCCTGCTGCTGGCGCGCAATGTCGGCCATCTGATGACCACGCCCGCGGTGATCCTGGCCGATGGCAACGAAGCGCCCGAGGGCATTCTCGATGCGATCGTGACCGCGACCATCGCCTGCCACGACCTCAAGCGGACGGGCACGCTGTCGAACAGCCGCGAAGGATCGATCTACCTCGTGAAGCCCAAGATGCACGGGCCGGAAGAATGCGCCTTCACCAACGCCTTGTTCGATGCGGTGGAGGACATGCTCGGCCTCGAACGGCACACGATCAAGGTCGGCGTGATGGACGAGGAACGGCGGACGTCCGCCAATCTCGCGGCCTGCATCCACGAAGTGCGCGACCGGATCATGTTCATCAACACCGGCTTTCTCGACCGCACGGGGGACGAGATCCACACCTCGATGCGGGCAGGCGCGATGCGCCGCAAGGGCGCGATGAAGGAAACGCCCTGGATCGCCGCTTACGAGGATCGCAATGTCCAGATCGGGCTTGCTTGCGGCCTTTCCGGCAAGGCGCAGATCGGCAAGGGCATGTGGGCAATGCCCGACCGGATGGCGGACATGCTGGCGGAAAAGGTCGGCCACCCGATGTCGGGCGCGAACACCGCCTGGGTGCCTTCGCCCACCGCCGCGACGCTGCATGCGACCCATTACCATCTGGTCGACGTGTTCGAGCGGCAGGGCGAACGCGGCGAAGAGCAAATCGCGCCGCTCTCCGACCTGCTGACGATCCCGCTGCACGAGGGGGAGAACTGGTCGGGCGAGGAAATTCGCGCCGAGCTGGAGAACAACGCCCAGGGCATCCTCGGCTATGTCGTGCGCTGGGTCGACCAGGGCGTCGGCTGCTCCAAGGTGCCCGACATCAACGACGTCGGCCTGATGGAAGACCGCGCGACCTTGCGCATCTCGAGCCAGCATATCGCCAACTGGCTGGAACATGGCGTGGTTACGCCGTCCGAGGTGGACGATGTGCTGCTGGAAATGGCGAAGAAGGTCGACGCGCAGAACGCGGGCGATCCGGCGTATCGGCCGATGGCCGACGATCCGGCGAACTCCTTGGCCTTCCAGGCCGCGCGTGCGTTGATCTTCGAGGGAGCCGAACAGCCGAGCGGCTATACCGAGCCGCTGCTGCATGCCTACCGGCAGAAGGTGAAGGCGGGGGGCTGAAGCAGGTCGGCCTGTTAGAAAGGCCACGCCTTGCGCGTCCACGCGCGGGTCTTGGCATAGCGCCTCGGCGCCTTGCCGAAGACCGTGCCTTCCCACGCGCTGAAGGCGGCCGCCTTGGCGATCTCGCTGCGGGTGGGATAGGCGACGATGGCGCTGCCGAGCGCGAAGGTGCTCGCCTTGCCGGTAATCAGCTGGCTGAAGGGCAGCAGCAGTTCGCCCGCATTCCTGCCGACGATGCTGGCGCCGAGCACTTGTTTGCCGCGCAGGATGAGCTTCATGTGCCCCCGTGTGTCGCCTTCGGCAATCGCGCGCTCATTATGGTCGAAGCCTTCGCGGACCACGATGATCTTGTCGCCATGCGCCTCGCGCGCCTGCGCCTCGGGCAGGCCGATCTGCGCGACCTCGGGTGAGGTATAGGTGCACCAGGGGAGGGCGGACCAGTCGACCCTGGTGGGAATGCCGAGCGCGATTTCCAGCGCGACGTTCGATCCCTCGTAGCCCGAGACATGGGTCAGGCGCGGGCCCTCGCGGCAGTCTCCTATCGCGTAAATGTGCTTCAGGCTGGTACGGCGACGGTCGTCCACCGCGATCCCGTTCGTGCCGAGCTCCACCCCGATCTCTTCCAGCCCATAGCCTTCGACCCGTGCCTTGCGCCCCGCCGCGATCAGCAGGTGTGTGCCAGCCACCTCCTCTCCGTCTTCCAGCGTGAGAATGAAGCTGCCGAGGTGCGCGGGCGTCACCTTCGCGGCCTTGCCTTGCACGAACATCACGCCCTCGGCCTGCATCGTCTCTACCACCACCGCGACCGATTCCGGATCGTCGCGCCCCATCAGAGCGCCCGGCTCGATCACGGTGACCTCGCTCCCGAGACGGCGGAAGCTTTGCGCCATTTCCATGCCGACCGCCCCGCCGCCGAGGATCACGAGATGCTGGGGCAGCTGGTCGAGATCCCAGATGTTCTCGTTGGTGAGGTAGGGCACATGATCGAGCCCCTTGATCGGCGGGACGAAGGGCTGCGAGCCGGCCGCGATCACGATCTTCGGCGCGGCGAGCTCGACATCGCCGACCCGCACCTTGCGCTTGTGAACGAAGGTTGCGTGGCCGCGATAGACGTCGCATCCCATTGCCTCGAACCGTTCTTGGCTGTCGTGCGGCGCGATGTCGGCGATCGCCTTGCCGATATGGGCGCGCACGCCGGCCCAATCGACCTTCGGGGCGGCCATCCGGACGCCGAAGCGATCCTGCACGTTCGCCTCGGCCGCGCGCCTCGCGGCGGCGATCAGCGCCTTGGACGGCACGCAGCCATTATTGAGGCATTCGCCGCCCATGTCGGCGCGCTCGACCAGCGCGACCTTCAGGCCGAACAGCGCGCAGCCGCCCGCAGCGGTCAGCCCGGCGGCACCCGCGCCGATCACGATCACGTCATGCGAAAATTTCATGCTGCCCCTGCATTCGACCCGCCTCTCCTGGCAGGTTGGCTGCGTAACAGCAATTCCGGCGGGAGGGGCGCAGAGGTCCCATGAATCGCGAGAACGCGAAAGACTATTATGGCGACGTGCGCAGCGGAGCAGGGGACGAGCAGTCGGAGGCTCGCAGTACTAAGCGCGATGGACCTAGGCCCGCTGGACCTTCCCGGCGGGCGAACCGGACAGCACCTTGCGCACAATCAGCACCGCAACCAGTCCGCCGATCACGTTCGCGGCGAGCTCTGCGGCGTAGATCGCGTCCGAATCCCACGCCGGTCTCAGCAGCCAGCCGAAGGGCAGCATGACGAGGAACACGCGGGCGCAGCTTTGCGCGAGCGCGACACTCGCCCGGTCGACCGCGTTGAGGATGCCGTTGCCGACGATCAGCAGGCCGAACCCGGCATAGCCCCAGGCAGCGATCTCCAGATAACGCGCGAACTGGCGGACGATCTGCGGATCGTCGGTGAAGAAGCCCGCGAACCATTCCGCCGCCGCGACCAGCGCCACCGCAATGCCGAGGCCGTAGAGGATGCAGAACAGCCCCGCGCCACGCGCTGCGGCGCGCGATCTCTCGGGCTGGTTCGCGCCCCAGTTCTGGCCGACGATGGCGCCGATCGATCCCGACAGCGCCAGCAGCGGCACCACCGCGAAGCTCTGCAGGCGTCCGGCGGCACCGAATGCGGCGACCGCCGATTGCCCCTCCAGCGCGATCAGGGCGGTCAGGACCGAGAGCCCGATGGGGTTGATCGCGTTGGAGAAAGAGGCGGGCCCAGCCACGCGGACGATCGCCATGATGGGCTCGCGCGGATGCTCGCACTCGCGGATCAGTACGGGATTGAACGGCAGATGCGTCCGCCCGACGCAAAAGACTGCCAGCACCACCGCAATCGCCCACCCGGCGAGCGTCGCGTAGGCCGCGCCCGCGATGCCAAATCCCTCGATCCCGAATGCGCCGGTAATCAGCATCGGGTCGAGCACCCAGTTCACCGCTGCGTAGACGATGTTGATGAAGCTGCTCATGTTCGCCTCGCCCTGGCCGCGCAGCACGCCGTTGAAGCCCATCAGCACCAGCAGCAGCGGGAAGGCGAGCGCGAAGGGCTCCATATAGTCGCGGATCAGCGGCAGCAGGTTGTCCGGCGCGTTCATCAGGCGGAACAGCGGCTCCTGAAGCAGCCATAGCGCCACGCCCAGCGTCACGCCGACCGCGGTGGCGAAGACGATGCCGAGGTTCGCACGCCGCGCCGCCTGGTCATGGTCGCCCGCGCCGAGTGATCGCGCGACGACCGAATTGATCCCGACCATCACGCCCACGCCTAGGCTGGTCAGCGCGACGGTGATCGGGAAGATGAAGCTGATCGCGGCGAGCGGGTCCGCCCCCAATTGCCCGATGAAAAAAGCGTCTATCAGGCTGATCGACATGATCGCGGCCACACCGACGATCATCGGGAGGGTCTGCTTCACGAGATGGCCCGGAATGCTCCCGCGCGTCAGCTTGGCTTGGTGGCTCATATTGCGCGGGGCGGTAGCCCGCCGCGACCGCAAGCTAAAGCGGCAATTCAGCCAGCTTGTGCGTCTGCGCCGCTATGCCCTATGTTAAGTGGTAAAGAGAAACCCCGGATGCGCATTGCAAGGAGAGGCCCGATGGCGACGCAGGCGAAGCTCGATTACGAATGTTCCAAGGAAGAATGGCAGGCCCGGCTGGACCTGGCCGCGTGCTACCGCGTCTTCGATCTGCTCGGCTGGTCGGAATCGATCTACAACCACATCTCGCTCGCCGTGCCGGGCGAGGAGGGCGCGTTCCTCATCAACCCCTTCGGCCTGCTGTACGAGGAGGTGACTGCATCGAATCTCGTGAAGATCGATGTCGAGGGCAATAATATCGGCGGTTCGCCTTACATGGTGAACAAGGCAGGCTTCACCCAGCATGCCCATTTCCACAAGCATCTGGGCGAGCGGGCGAACGCGATCTGCCATGTCCACACGACCGAGACGATGGCCGTGTGCAGCCACAGGGACGGGCTGCTGCCGACGAATTTCTACGCCTGCAATTTTGTCGGCAATATCGGCTATCACGACTTCGAAGGCGTCACCGTCCGCTCCGAGGAAGGCGACCGGCTGGTCGACAATCTCGGCGACAAGTCGATCCTGATGCTGCGCAACCATGGTCCGGTCGTGATGGGGCGGACGATCCCCGAAATGTTCGTCCAGATGTGGGCGCTGCAGCGCGCGTGCGAGATTCAGGTGGCAACGCTTGCCATGGGCGAGCCGACGGTGGTCGGCGATGATGTGCTCGCGGTCCACCAGCGCGACCTCACGCAGATGACCAGCCAGGGCGGGGCGGGCCTGTTCGATTTCGAGGCATGGAAGCGCAAGGCCACCCGGATCGACGACAGCTGGCAGCAATGAACGAGCAGGCGCCTGCCGAGGCGCGCCATTGCGGCAAGTGCGGCGGGCGCAGCGCCGAGGGTTTCGTGCTCGACATAGGCTATGGCGAGTTGAAGCCCGCGCGCTGGTTCGAAGGGCCGCCACGGACGGGTTGGACCGGGAACGTCAAGATCGACAAGAAGGAACTGAAGCCGCTGCGCGCCTTCCGGTGCGAGCGGTGCCATCTGGTCGAGTTCTATGCGGATTAGGGACCGCCGGCCGTGACGAAGATGACGGTCAACAACCGGCCGGTGCAATACCTGCTCGACCCCGAGACCCCGCTGCTGTGGGCGCTGCGCGATGCGAGCAATCTGACCGGCACCAAGTACGGCTGTGGCACGGGCGATTGTGGTGCGTGCATGGTGCAGGTCGACGGGGTGGCGCTGCGATCCTGCCTCGTCACCATTGCCGAGGCCGAGGGGCGGCAGGTCACGACCATCGAGGGCCTGTCGCGCGACCGTTCGCATCCAGTGCAGCAGGCGCTGGTCGCGGAGCAGGCGATCCAGTGCGGCTTCTGCACGCCCGGCATCGCGATGGCGGCCGCCGCGCTCATCGAGGAGAACCCGACGCCCTCTCGCGAGGAGATCGACGCGGCGATCCCCAATATCTGCCGCTGCGGCGTCTATCCCCGGCTGGTGCGTGCCATCGAACGCGCGGGCCGCGCGGCGAGTCAGGCCGAGGGGATCGAGGCGGCCCCGCCGCCCGCGGTCACCCCGCAGGAAGCGGCACGCGACGTGCCCGCCCTGCGACCCACAGGGAGCGCAGGCCGCGGAACGGACACGTCGCCGCCCGAATAGGCGCTAGTACGCCTCGGTCGACGCGGCAGTGCGCGTCGTGGAGGCGGCACCCGGAGCGGTCGCTTCTTCGATCAGGGCCAGTGCTTCGGCGATGGCCGCATCCTCGGCGATCTTGCCATCCTGCAGCTCGCTGCCGATGGTCAGCAGGCGGGCGCTGATGACCGTGCCGGTCTGCGCCTCTTCCTCGATCGTGATGCCGTCATTGGCTTCGGCAACCTCGTCCCACTTGGCGCGCACCGCGGCCCAGTAGTCCTTGGTCGCGGCCCAGTAGGCGTCCGCGGCGCCGGTGTTGTAGCCATCGAACTTGTCATACGTGTTGAGCACGTATTCCTGCACGACCGGCTTCAAGCCGCTCTCGGTCCCCTCGGCAGGCATCATCTTCGTGTTGTCCTGCCAGTGAATCCACCCGGTCGGGGTCAGCTGGTGGCGGTTGATCGCCTCGTAACGGTCGTAGACCGGATTGCGCACCGCGTCGCGGCGGGCGAGCGGGCGCGTGGTCCAGTTGGACCGCCAGCGGCGGATTCCCTGGCTGTCCTGCCATTCGCCCCAGCCGGCATAGCGCGGGCTGTCGTCGACCTGGTAGACCGTCTGCGACCAGCGCCCGTTGCGCAGCCGCTCGGGCATTTCGACCCATTCCCAGGTGTTCGGGCCGGTATAGGCGAGGATCTTCTCGGGCTCGTACTCCCAGTCCTGCCGCCAGTGCTTGATGACGAATTCCT
>MDTG01078345.1_pt1 | contig 29917 bp, 26 predicted proteins | sample 811421 | NCBI WGS metagenome assembly MDTG01 (sample SAMN05326645, study PRJNA326480) | marine metagenome | isolation source: seawater | place: Pacific Ocean: South East | collected 2011 | reverse complement strand
ATCTCGGTACTTAGCGCCTGGCGGCAGGAGGGAGTTTGTCCCGCCACTGTCTCACCCGCGTCAGTGACGAATCGATCGACAATTATCGGCTTGCATACAACACCTCTGTTAGCTATTCCCCCAAAGGCGGTGGCCATCGTAAGCGGGGCTAGTTCGTTTGTGCCGAGAATCGCAGAGGGATTGGTTTGTAGAACGGTGCCGTCAGCTCGGTGAACAAGCAGCGACTCTGCCGCATTCCGAATCTCACATTGGTCGAGCTGCTCTCCAATTGCAGCGTAAGCGGTGTTCACTGACCGGGTGGTTGCCTCGTATACAGTTGCAGAAGGAATTTCCAGGTCCGCAGCATTCTTGAATTCCCATAGCCCACCCCAAGGTCCTCCCCCGTCACTACAAGTGTCCAGAAAGTTTCGGGTTTCAAGCTCGGTTCGTGATGCGTCGACCACTTCGTTCAGACCGTAACCTCTTTGAAGCCACGCAATCAGGGCAAAAACTTTATAAGTCGAACCAACTTGGAATCCGCTAGAGCCCCCATAAGGGCGGTCAGTATTGAAATTAACGGCAGTTGTTTCGATACCACCACCTTCCTCCGAGTCGTCAAAGATTTTGTTCTGGGCCATCATCAACACTCGGCCGGTAGAGACCTCTACACTAGTGGTTGCGCTACCCAGCTCCAGACGTTCCTCATCATTCGGAACTAGTTCCCATACCCGATCCTGCGCGGTGGTTTGAAGGGCCATATTCAAGGTCGTGTAAACATTCAGTCCTCCCCTTCGCCACCTTTCATTTCGCTCCTCCGGAGTGGCTCCGAGGCTCTCAAAGTTCTCGACATTCTTAATGACGTAATCGCAAAAGAAGCGAGCATAAACCTCGCCAGCCAGGCATCCAGCTCGTGGAGGAGAAATAGTCACGAAAGACTCGTCGACAGGAGTGGCCACTGCCTCGGCGTATTCCTCTTCGCTAATATAATCCTCGGCGAGCATTGCAGCCAAAATTATGTCCCGACGCTCTTCGTTAGCATCAAAATTTTTGGGATTTTCCAAATTCCTGGTGGTGGGGTACTGGACAATTGCCATCAGGCTTGCCGCTTCCGCAGCAGTCAAGTCACTAGCAGATTTTCCAAAATATTTTTGGGATGCTGCTTGGACCCCGTATGTGTTTCCGCCAAATCCAGTTATGTTGAGGTAAGACTCGAGAATTTCGCTCTTCGAATATCTTTTTTCTATCCCAATAGCGAGTTTCATTTCATTGAGTTTCCGATCAAAGCTTGTTGCAATTGCCTCCTGGTAGGCCTGTTGCTGTTCTTCCGGAGTCGCGAGGTACTGAGACCGTTGAATGTAAGTGTTTTTGACGAGCTGCATGGTTAGGGTCGAGGCTCCGCTCTCGATTCCTCCTGACAAAACGTTTCCAAGAGCCGCTCGGATCACGGAGTTGACGTCGACACCCGTGTGGTCGAAGAAGCGTCGGTCCTCCCCTGCCACCGCGGCATAGAGCAAATACGGCGACATATCAGTCAGGGCGATTTCCTCACGGTCCTGCCAATAAACTTCTGCTATCCGAACGTAACCATCATCCGGATTATTTGTACGCTGAGCCCAAAGGGTGTTTTTTTGGGCCTGTTCTCCAAGCTCAATAAACTCGGGCAACGCATTGTAAACGCCCGCAGCGCTGTTTGTCCCAACACCTGAAACCGCGAGGACAGGGGTGAGCATTGCAGTCAGCATCACGCCAGCGAGTGCGGCGAAACCGGATATACCCGCCAGCGCTTGTATGATTCCTCCTGGCCGCACTTGTTTTTCTGACATAAGGAAAGATTACAAGGTGCAAGCTTATTATTTACGGGAAAAGGGTATAAAAAATGTCGAAATGGGAGTATGTTACGACACCGTTAATTGTTCACAACACAACTGCAATCCTAAACAGTTGGGGCGAGCAGGGTTGGGAACTAGTTCAAGTAGCAAGCGGGCCTGAGGGAGGTCTCGTCGCTTATCTCAAGAGACCTTTGGGGGAATCTGCCTAATGAGTCATATTGATGCCAAGCTTAAAGAGATGGGCATTGTCTTGCCTGCCCTAGCTCGTCCAGTCGCCGCGTACGTCCCTGCTATTACTGCTGGCAATCTTTTGTTCACTTCGGGGCAATTGCCATTTATTGATGGCGCTTTAGCCTCGACAGGCAAAGTTGGCCGAGAAGTTTCCCCTGAGGATGCGGCTGAAATGGCCCGAATATGTGCGCTGAATGCCCTCGCTGCCGCAAAGAGCGTGCTTGAGTCCTTGGATAAAGTTTTGCGCGTTGTAAAGGTGAACGGATTTGTCTCATCGGCACCAGACTTTTTTGGACAGCCCCAGGTTATTAATGGAGCCTCTGAAGTTCTCGAGGATATTTTTGGGAAACGTGGGCATCACGCCCGAGCGGCAGTGGGAGTGGCCGCGCTTCCGCTGGACTCTCCAGTCGAAGTCGATCTGATCCTAGAATTTGGCTCGTAGTTATCCGAGCCCTCGACTGATAGCCGAGATTACGGTTTCGTCGGTCAGGGTTGTAGTGTCCCCGACCTCTCTTCCTTCCGCTATGTCACGCAGGAGGCGCCGCATTATTTTTCCAGAGCGTGTTTTTGGTAGTTCTTTGACTACATAGACGTCTCGTGGTTTCGCGATTGGGCCAATCTCTTTGGCGACCCAGGCTCTTAGTTCATCAGACACCTCGGTGGGACTCAAGGATTCTGCGAATCGGGACTTCAGGATCACAAAAGCTACAATCGCTTCTCCGGTAACGTCATCTCCTGCTCCAACTACGGCAGCTTCAGCTGTCATTTGGTGGGCAACCAGCGAGGACTCAACTTCCATTGTGGAGAGCCGATGTCCGGAAACATTCATCACATCGTCCACTCGACCCAAAAGCCAAACATCACCATCACCATCGAGATGCGCTCCATCCCCGGCAAAATAGTGACCATCAAATTTTGACCAGTAAGTGTCTTTGTATCTCTTGTCGTCCCCCCAAACGCCGCGCAGCATTGATGGCCACGGCTCGGTCACTACTAGCAAGCCTCCGGCACCGGACTCCACTCGTTGTCCGTCATCTGCGAGAACGTCAACCGAGATACCGGGTATTGGAACTTGAGCGCTGCCCGGCTTGGTCTCTGTGAGACCGGGTAAAGCTGAAATCATGATCGCTCCGGTTTCGGTTTGCCACCAAGTATCAACGATCGGGGTAACTCCGGATCCGATCACATCTCGATACCACACCCAAGCCTCCGGATTTATCGGTTCTCCCACTGTACCGAGCAACCGTAGGCTTGATAGGTCAAACTTTTGGGGCACCTCTCTTCCAATTTTCATAAATGTGCGAATAGCGGTTGGAGCCGTGTAAAAGATTGTCACTCCGTATTTTTCGATTATTTCCCACCATCGGCCCGGATGAGGTGAATCGGGTGTTCCCTCGTAAATTACCTGCGTGGAACCATTTGCCAATGGTCCGTAGACTACATAGCTGTGACCAGTTATCCAGCCGATGTCTGCTGTGCACCAGTAGACATCAGACTCGGAATGAAGGTCGAAAACGTTTTTGTGGGTGAAAGCTGCTTGGGTTAGGTATCCGCCCGACGAATGTTGTATGCCCTTGGGTTTCCCAGTTGTCCCCGAGGTGTAAAGAATGAATAAGGTGTTTTCCGACTCAAAAGGTTGTGCCTCATGAGCAACCGACATCGGAGCAATTTCTTTTTCCCACCACAAATCCCGACCCTCAACCCAATCAACCTCGGAATTTGTTCGCTTCACAACCAAAACGTTCGAGACAGAATTCTTGCCGGACCTGAGGGCTTCGTCCACCGCCGATTTCAGTGGAAACGGTTTTCCTTTTCGGTAGCCTCCGTCAGCCGTTATCACCAAAGTTGCCTTGGCGTCGGAGATTCGAGCTCGTAAACTCTCAGCGCTAAAACCTCCAAACACAACCGAGTGGATTGCCCCTAGCCGGGCAACCGCCAACATCGCAACGACTGCTTCCGGGATCAGCGGCATGTAGATTATTACTCTATCTCCCTGCTTGAGTCCCATTTTTGTGAGCAGATTCGCGGCTTTGTTAACTTCGACGCTCAGTTCGGAGTAGGTAATGGTGCGCGAGTCACCCGGCTCTCCCTCAAAATTTAGGGCGATTCGATTCCCATTACCCTGCAAAACATGTCTATCGACGCAGTTATAAGCAACATTTAGTTTTCCGTCCGCAAACCACCGCGCGTAGGGCGGGTTTGACCAATCGAGAATCTCTGAAAAGGGTTGGTGCCAATGCAAGAGATTTGCAGATTGCTCGGCCCAAAATTTCAGACGATCTGCCCTCGCCCTCTCGTAGATGTCTGAGTCAGCTATCGAATTCGCGATGAACTCGGCCGAGGGTCGAAAGCGACGATTTTCGTGAAGAAGGCTTTCAATATTTTTCTGCTTGTTCAAAGCTGCGTCCCCCTGATTTCTCGATCGAACCGTTTCAAGAATTGCGATAATGATAGCCACTTTATTCAATGAACAGCTGATCTTGCATTTTATTTTTTTACTTATTCATGAGAGGTTTTAGATCGCAGATGCTAACAAATTCAGCTTTCGATAAATCAGAATTTATTTTTTTGTGTATCGTGAGGCGCATCAAAATTTTTCGTCCGTGAAAATTAGGTGTGCCATTAGCGTCGAATTTCGATCAAACTAGTTTTAGGGAGAGCAGTGACCACTACGAAGAAACTGGTTATTGTTGAGTCGCCAGCAAAAGCGAAAACCATCGGGAAGTATCTTGGTGATGAGTATGAGGTTATGGCTTCGATCGGCCATGTCCGTGATCTCGCTCAGCCCAGAGACCTTCCGCCCGAGGTCAAAAAGTCTCCTGCTGGCAAATTCGGTATTGACATTGACAACGATTTTGAGCCCCTCTACGTCACAACCGACCGAGGGAAAAAAACTATTGCTGATCTCAAGCGAGCCGCAAAAGAAGCATCCGAGATATTGTTGGCAACAGATGAGGATCGCGAAGGCGAGGCTATCGCTTGGCATCTTTTGGAGGTTTTGAAGCCTAAAGTTCCGGTCCGGAGAATGGTATTCAATGAAATCACAGCCGAGAGCATCAGGGAGGCCTCGGGTTCTACGCGTGATCTCAATACCGCACTCGTTGATGCCCAAGAGACCCGGCGAATTCTTGATCGCTTGTATGGTTTCGAAGTTTCACCGGTGCTATGGCGCAGAGTCAGCGGTGCGAGGTCAGCGGGCAGAGTCCAGTCTCCAGCCCTGAAGTTAATTGTCGACCGAGAGCTTGAGAGAAGGGCTTTTGTTCCGGCAGAGTACTCGGATTTGTCAGCTCGGGGAGTAAATTCGTCCGGAGATAGTTTTAACCTAAGCCTTTCTCGCATAGGAGATTCTCGGGTTGCCGGCGGCAGGGATTTTTCCGAAACCGGAGAGCTAAGGTCTGACGCGACACTTCTAACGGAGATCCAGGTAAATTCCTTGGCTGAATCTCTGCAGAGCCCGGCCCTTGAAGCTCGGGTCTCAAGGGTAGATGCGAAGCCCTACACGAGACGTCCAGCTGCTCCTTTCACGACGTCGACACTCCAACAGGAAGCTGGCAGAAAGCTGAGATTTTCTGCGTCTCAGACAATGAGCATTGCGCAAGGGCTCTACGAAAATGGGTACATAACCTATATGAGGACCGATTCTGTTGTGCTTTCGGGCGAGGCACTCAAGGCCTCGAGGGAAACCGCTATATCGCTTTACGGTAGCAACTCCATCCCTGAAAAACCCAGATTGTATAAAGGAAAATCAAAGAATTCGCAGGAAGCTCACGAAGCCGTGCGGCCCGCCGGGGAGAAATTTCCTAATCCAAAAGAGTTGACGTCAGTTCTCCGATCGGATGAGTTGAAATTGTATGAATTGATCTGGAGACGGACCGTGGCAAGCCAAATGGTTGACGCAAAAGGTGTAACGGTCTCCGTCTCGGTCGAAGCAAAACCCGTCACCATAAATGAAAACGATGCGAGCAATGTCGCGACTATGAATGCCTCGGGGACAGTTCTGAGTGAACGAGGTTTTTTTCAGGTTTATCAAGAGGGCAGTGATGAACTGTCCCAGGACTCTGCCAAGGATTCAGAAGAGATTTTGCCTCCTCTGGAGGTCGGGGACCCAATTTCAATAGAGGAGGTCGAGCCGAAAGCGCACTCTACGCAGCCTCCGCCTCGATTTACCGAGGCCAGCTTGGTCAAGTCTTTGGAAGAAAAAGGTATCGGACGTCCGTCCACCTATGCATCAATTATCCAGGTGATAATTGAGCGAGGTTATGTGGTTCGCCGCGGTTCCGCCTTGGTTCCCCAGTGGATCGCTTTCCCCGTAACTCGACTTCTCGAGGAAAGGTTCTCCGATCTGGTGGATTACGACTACACAGCGGGCCTAGAGGAAGATCTCGATCGTATCGCGAGGGGAGAATTCAAGAGAGCAGAATGGTTGAGCCGATTTTATTTTGGAGACGATCAAAGACGAGGGTTGAGGGATGTTGCCTCCGCAGCCACCGAAGAAATCGACGCGCGAGCCCTCAACACTCTCGAAATAACTCCCGAGATTAGTTTGCGGGTCGGCAGATACGGGCCGTTTCTCGAGGTGGTTGATCCGGATAGCGGTGAGCTAAAGAATGTCAATCTTCCCATCGATTTGGCCCCTGATGAGCTCACTCCCGAAAAGGCCCAGCAAATTGCAGATGAACCTCCGGTGGTTGACCGTCTACTTGGTGTCGATCCGGAGACGGGATTTGAAATTGTGGCTAAAAAGGGTCGATTCGGGCCCTACGTTTCAGAAGTTTTCCCCCAAGTGGATGAGTCCGAGAGCGAGACTTCACCGAAGAAAAAATCTAGCGCGCCTAAACCCAAAACTGCTTCGCTGTTTAAGAGTATGAGTATTGAAAGTGTCGAACTTGACACAGCGCTGCAGCTTCTGTCGCTTCCGCGCAACGTTGGCATGGATCCTGAATTGGGGGAGACCATTACGGCCCAAAACGGTCGATACGGAGCGTACTTGAAACGAGGTTCGGATACTCGTTCTCTTGAAACTGAAGAAAAAATATTCGAGATAAATCTTGAGGAGGCTCTTCAAAAATTCGCTGAACCAAAGTACGGTAACCGTCGACAGTCTGCGGCTTTGAAGTCCTTTGATCCCGACCCGGTTACCGGAAAACCGATTTTACTCAAGGACGGGCGTTTCGGACCGTACGTGACCGATGGGTCTACCAACGCGACTGTTCCTAGGGGCACACCTCTAGACAGCGTAGATTTCGAAATCGCGGCACAGCTTATCGCAGAGAAGAGAGCGAAAGGTCCTTCTCCCGCTCGGGCAGCGAAAAAGAAAAGTTCTGCAAAAAAACCGGCTAAGAGAAATGGCTCGCCAGTGAAGAAGCCGAAAAAGTCCACTCCTTCAAAGTCAGGAGTCCCCGCCAAATCCACTCAGTTCGAAAGTTCACCAGAGAGTAAATGATATGCCGGGCTTGTTTATAACTTTTGAGGGTGGCGATGGATCCGGTAAAACAACTCAGATCGAATTGTTGACATCGTGGTTAGAGGCCAAGGAAAAGACCGTAATAGTGACTCGCGAACCGGGAGGGACAGATTTAGGTAATGAAGTTAGACACTTGGTTATGCATCGAAAGGGATTCATTGCTCCGCGAGCGGAGGCGCTGTTGTATGCGGCAGACCGTTCGCACCACGTGCAGACCATCGTGCGCCCGGCCCTTGAACGCGGCGAGATAGTTGTTCAGGATCGCTACTCTGATTCGTCGATTGCCTATCAGGGGGCAGGTCGAGTCCTTGATAAAGACGAGATAAAAGATTTATCCGCTTGGGCGACTGAAGGCCTAGCTCCGGACCTAACTATTCTGCTTAATGTCTCTGCCGAGGTCGCGAAACTTCGACGCTCAAAACCCTCTTCCGATTTTGATCGGCTCGAGGCGGAGGATGAGAATTTCCATAATCGGGTGAGAGAAAGTTACCTTTTACTTGCGAAGAGAGAGCCCGGCCGATGGTTGGTGATTGACGGAGAAATGACTGTGGAGAAAATTCATGCTCAGATTTTGGCAAAAGTTGCTTTGATGCTTGAGTAGACACATGACGTTGTGGGACGAATTGGTCGGTCAGGATTCAGCTGTAGCCCAGATGAAAGAGGCAGCAGTCCGAGGTTCTCGCTCAATGACGCACTCATGGCTCATTACCGGACCCCCAGGCTCAGGACGCTCGACATTGGCCCTGGCTTTTGCCGCAGAGTTGGTCGACGCTGGACAGAACGAGGTCGCTTGGAATCAAATCATCTCTAAAACTCATCCTGACGTTTCTGTATTAGCAACCACTGCGGTGACGATCACAATTGAGGAGGTTCGTTCCTTGGTTTCTTTCTCCCATCTATCCCCATCAATATCCAGACATCGGGTAATTGTAATTGAAGATGCGGATCGGATGACAGAGAGAACCTCCAATGTTTTGCTGAAAGCCTTGGAGGAGCCTCCCCCTCAAACGGTTTGGATCCTTTGCGCTCCGTCGGCGACAGACTTATTGGCAACTGTTAGGTCGAGAGTTCGAAGTGTCGTGTTGAGGGTTCCGCCCGTTGAAGACGTGGCAGCCCTTATTGCGGAGCGAGAATCGGTGGAGCTTGAAGTTGCTCGAGTAGCTGCTACTGAGGCCCAAAGCCATATTGGGATGGCAACTCGCCTAGCGACTGATCAAGGGGCTCGCGATCGTCGACATGCGTGTATGCAGACGGTTCTCGGAGTAGAAAGCGTCTCAGCGGCAGTTGCGGCGGCGGCTAGATTACTGGAAATCGCTAAGGAAGACGCGAGAGCTCTTGGCGACCGTTCTGACTCTCAGGAGAAGGAAGCAATGCTGGCTTCATTTGGGTTAGCTCGGGAGTCCTCGGTTCCGACAGGTTTGCGTCCCCAGCTAAAGGCGCTCGAAGCTGATCAGAAAAAAAGGAAGACACGAAGCTTGCGTGACGCAATCGATCGCATATTGGTCGACCTTCTCTCGCTTTTTCGAGATATCCTTATCGCCCAAGTAGGGGCGAGTTCGAATCCGATAAATATTTCCCATCATGAGGCAGTGAAGGCCCGTGCTGCTAAAATGAGTCCGCAAAGCACCCTTCGCGGGACTCGGGCGGTGCGGGAGGCTCGTCAGCGGATAGCCCAGAATTCGCCGCCCCTTTTGGTCCTGGAAGCTCTTTTGATTGAGTTGTGTACGGGTCGGAATTACAAGTCATGAGGCCCTTAGTTTCGGTGTCAACTTGCCTCATTATTTCGGTGGGCGCATGCTCCAGCATTGGATCCTCCTTCGAGCAAAATCTTGAAGAGGTTAGGGAAAGTTTGGTCACGCCGATCGAAGATTATTTTGCTCAATCCGTCGAATGGTCGAGCTGTGGGGGCGATGCTTTCTGTGCCGTGGTCAGAGCTCCGCTTGATTGGGACAACCCTGGCCGGGGCGGAGATGTTGCGTTAGCTCTATCCATGCATAAATCAACCGAGCGCTCTCAGGGTTCCTTGTTCGTAAATCCTGGTGGCCCGGGCGTAAGCGGTTTTACTTTTGTCCGAGACAATGTTGAGGCCGCTGTATCCGATGATGTCAGGGCATCATTTGATGTTGTCGGCTGGGACCCTCGAGGAGTCAATTTGTCGAGCTCAATTTCTTGTTCAGAGACAGATGCAGAATTGGATAAATTTTTTTTCGGACAATTTCGGTCTGAGGCCGGGTCAGATGAGAGGCGGAAAGAGGAGATGTCTGAGTCGATTCGATTTGGTGAGCAGTGTCTCCGACACTCGGGAGAGCTACTTGGTTTTGTGGACACTCTCTCGACGGTAAGAGATCTTGATTTGCTTAGAGACCTACTTGGTAACGAGAAGCTGAATTATTTTGGCTACTCTTACGGGACCCTAATCGGTGCCCTGTACATCGAGGAATACCCTCTGAGGGTCGGACGTGTTGTTTTGGATGGCCCGATAGATCCTGCCTCGAGTCAGTTTGACTTAGTCCTAAATCAGCATCGGGGTTTCGAAAGAGCTCTAAGTGCCTACTTGAATGAATGCGCTGTCCAGAATTCCTGTCCATTCGAAGGAAACCTGTCCACTCAATTACAGCAGGTTTCGGAGCTTTACGAGGCTTTGGCGCTAAACCCCTTGCCACATTCTGATGGCCGTCTAGTCGATGATGGAGTTTTGCGGACTGCAATGGTAACCGCCTTGTATTCTGCAGATTCGTGGCCATTCTTGGACCAGATGTTCAGCGAGCTTCGCGACGGGGAAACAGAAACCGCCTTTTTTTTGGTTGATTATTACTACGATCGCGATGACGGAAAATATCTCAACAATTCTATCGAGGCGTTTATTGCCATTAACTGTCTCGATTATGCCCCTGAATCAGATCCGGATGTTTTGCGGTCCCAAGCTGCTCAATTGAGACAAGCCGCCCCGTTTACGTCACGGCCGAGTGAAAATGGGGACTTGGTTTGCATGAATTGGCCGTATCCGCCGAAGCTCCAGAGAGGACCCGTTTCGGGAGAAGGAGCTGACCCAATCGTGATTTTGGGTACCACGGGAGATCCAGCCACCCCCTACAATTGGGCGCAATCCTTGAATGCGCAGATTTCTAATTCAGTTTTGGTTACCCTAATCGGCGAGGGTCACCTGGCATATGACGAGGGTTTAACTTGTATCAACCGACCAGTGGATAGCTATTTGATCTCTGGTGAGCTGCCGATGGAAGGCCTAACTTGTGAGATGGCAAAAGTAAAATAGAGCTAACCTCGGGCCATAATTCTCGTAATGGGGCTCACATGAGGGGAGAATAAAGTTCATCTGGAGCCCTCTTGGGAAGGTTTAGATCAGGATTGTTGATTAGGTCGAGAACCTGCAATTCTCACTCAAACATTAATTCTTCACTGATTTCAGCGCTGCAGCCCAAAAGAATTATCAGAGATATTAAGGCAATCCCAAGGGAGTTGAGCTAGGGCATGAAACCCACATTAGCCCTAATTTTCGGGCCTTAATGAAGTCTCGCCAGAAGGTTTTTTTTCGGCGACCTAGCGATGTTTGTTAGCTAAGTTATCAATTTATGGTGGCGGACTTGCATTGGTAGCTATTATGATTCGAAGACTTCATCACCGACACGGTCGTCGATGGTGCCCTACGGCGAAAGAGTAAAGATGTCACAGCAGCCTTGGTTAGATCATTACCCCAGCGATGTTGATTCTGTCTTAGTTGATCTGAAGCTCCCGCATCTTCCGGCTTTGGTGGGCCAAGCTTCTAACGAGTATGCGAACACCATTGCGTTTACTCAAGTAATGGCGAATGGCATGAATGGATCTTTGAGGTACAGGGATGTCGAGATGCAGTCTGATAATTTTGCGGCCTATCTCCGGGAGGTTCTCAGACTAGAGCCGGGGGATCGAGTTGCGGTACAAATGCCAAACACTTTGTCTTACCCGGTGGTTGCATTTGGAATCATAAAAGCCGGATTAGTTCTGGTCAATACAAATCCTCTTTACACTGCCGCCGAGATGGCGCATCAATTCAAGGATTCAGGGGCCAAGGCTCTTGTCATTACTGATATGTTCGCGGATCGACTTCCAGAGGTGCTGCCGCAGACCGAAATCGAAAACGTGGTTACCGTAAAGATCACAGAATTCTTCTCTCCGGTAGTGGCTGGAGTTATAAGGCTTGTCCAGAAGGTTTGGTCACGGACCCTGCCGCCGATTACCGTCCCTCATACGCCCTTTCAAGAGGCATTGAAAAGGGGCGAGAAGCATTGTTCGAGGGCTCAGGCTGAGGCATACCTTCGAGAGGTTAAGTCTGAGACGCTCGCCCTGCTCCAGTACACAGGTGGCACGACTGGAGTTTCAAAGGGAGCGATGCTTTCCCATGGGAACCTCGTGTCGAACACTGCTCAATTGATGCAGATGAACGGCGAGTACATTCTCCCCGGGAAGGAGGTTGCCGTAACAGCACTTCCGCTGTATCACATCTTCGCGTTCACCGTAAATTTGCTCGGTTTTTACCACATGGGGGCTCGTAATATTTTGATTCCTACACCCAGGCCACCCAGTAATTTGAAGAGGGCTTTTGAAAACTACAAAGTCACCTGGATGGTTGGGGTCAATACGTTATTCAGCGCCCTTCTCAATGAAAGATGGTTTGCTGACAGCCCTCCAAAGCACCTAAAAGCCTCAGCTGCCGGCGGCATGTCTCTTCACGAGTCGGTTGCGAGGCAGTGGAGACTAGTTACGGGCACTCCGATTGTGGAGGGCTTTGGACTGACCGAGTCGTCTCCAGTGCTTTCGTTCAATCCCCTTGGTGGGATGTTTAAGGACAACAGTATTGGCATTCCAGTTCCGTCTACGGAAATGGCTTGCGTGGATGAGAAGGGAAATCAACTACCGATTGATCAACCAGGCGAGCTTATCGCGAAGGGGCCACAGATTATGCAAGGCTACTGGCAAAACGAGCGGGAGACGAAAACCGCGCTGAAGGATGGTTGGCTTTACACAGGGGATATTGCCCAGATGGATTCCGATGGTTACTTCACCATTGTAGATCGCAAGAAAGACATGGTCTTGGTCAGCGGCTTCAACGTGTATCCGAATGACATTGAGGAAACTATTGCTGCAATGGAGGGCATCCTCGAGGTGGGAGTAGTCGGAGTACCCGATAGCAAATCGGGAGAGGCGGTCCGAGCTTACGTCGTTGTCTCAGCTCCGGCGCCGAGCGAGACGTCAATTTTGGCCCACTGCAGGAAGAATCTTGCCGCTTACAAAGTTCCAAAAAAAATAGTCTTCGTCGATGAATTACCGAAAAGCCCAATTGGGAAAATTCTTCGCAGAGAATTGCGAGATGGACAAATTTCAAGTTTCGCGGAAACGAAGGGGACAGAATCGTGATCAATGCGCTGATCTTCATGGCTGACAACCACAATGAGGCCACGGTTGTCAATGATCTCGAGCAAACTCTGCTCAGGGTTTTTATTGTTGTAATCATGTTTGGCCTTGGAGCTGGCCTCACCCCAAAGGATTTCGGGCTCGCTCTGCGTCGGCCGTGGGGTCTTATTATTGGCTGGGTCACTCAATTTGGCATTATGCCTCTGGTCGCGTACCTATTAATTTTGACCGTGCTATTTCAATTCGGTCCCCCTGAAAAAATGGCGTGGATAGCTCTCGGGGCTCTCATAATGGGCAGTGTGCCGGCTGGGACGACCTCCAATCTTTTCACGTATTTTTCGAAGGGCAACTTGGCCCTAAGTCTGGTAATGACAGTCAATTCGACCCTGTGGGCTTTCATAATGACGCCGGCGATGCTCTGGGTTTATGCAAATTTGTTGAGTCTCGACGACTCGGTGGAAATCGAGTTTAGCGAACTTGCAATCGTTATCTTGGGCCTCGTGGTTCCGGTCGTCCTCGGCATGTTGGTTCGGCGTTTGAGCGCCAATACGGGCGCCATACTCGAGCTAGTCGGTGGTTTGTTTGGAGTTCTGTTTATTCCTTTCCTTATCGCAATTTGGGTTCCGAGAAATTGGCAACTCTTGCTTGACACCGAATGGCCTGTTTATGCCGTGGCAATAGGCCTCGGACTGGTGGGAATTTTTAGCGCTTATTCAATTGCGAGGCTCATAAGGCTGCATCCGATGAATGCGAGAACGGTTGGGCTTGAAACTGGGATTCAGAACGCCCCACTGGCCATAGCCGTGATTGTCGCAATTTATCTTGACACCGATCACGTCGATGAAATACTCCTCATCCCGGCCCTTTATTCGCTATTTATCGTGATCATTTCGACCCTAGTCACTTTCTGGTTCCGACGCGCAAATCTCGCTGAGGAGCAGAAGATTCCCAACTTGCTTTAGAAAATTTGTAGAGCGGGTTATATTTTTCAAATGACATATCGCAGGGGTTCCGACCTGCGATACCTCGGCGCTTTTATCCTGAGCATTGTTGCCGGTTCGATGGTCGCATTGCAATCGAGGATTAATGGACAGTTGGGCTTGGAAATCGGGTCGGGGTCTGTGGCTGCGCTCTTTTCATTTTCGACAGGAACTCTGGCCTTGGCAACTATTTTGTTGTTTAGTCCTGCCGCCAGGTCCGGCATTAGTCAAGTTATCTCGGAGGTTCGAGGGGGTTCGCTTCCCTGGTGGACCGCCACGGGGGGATTAGGAGGCGGCCTAATCGTTCTTACCCAGGGAATTTCTGCGGGAACTCTCGGAATAGCGTTATTCTCCGTGGCCTTGGTTACGGGTCAAACCCTTGGTTCAGCCACTATTGATTCAACCGGATGGTTTGGCGCCGTGAAAATAAATCTTTCCCTCTCAAGAACTATTGGCGCCTTACTTGCTGTCGCAGGGGCTTACCTAGCTCTCAGCCTTGGCTCAAGTTCACCCGCTGGGCTAACTTATTTATTTGCGCTTCCTGCTCTCGCCGGCTTGGCTGCTGGGTACCAACAAGCAGTCAACGGTCGCATCAGGGGCGTAGCAAAATCGGCTCTGGCTGCAACCTTCCTGAATTTTATTTTTGGCACTCTGTTGGTCTTACTTGTCGTGATTGTGTTGAGTTTCTTTTCCGAGATAGAAATTGTCCTTCCCCAAAGCTGGTGGTTATGGACCGGTGGTTTGGTGGGCACGATATTTATAGCCATCCAGACAAAGACCGTTGGAATTATTGGCGTGTTGGGATTGGGAGTTAGCCTAGTGAGCGGCCAACTGCTCGCCGCAGTGGTCCTCGACCTTACTCTTCCTATCGAATCCTCAGGGCCTACGCTCGCGACCATCATGGGTGCCATGGTGACCCTTGTCGGCGCCGTTTTGGTTATTGTTGGTCGCCGGAACTAACTTCTTCCTCAAATTCGAGAACCAAGGAATTGATGCAAAACCTCTGCCCCGTGGGAGTTCCCACAGCGTCGTCAAACAGGTGCCCAAGATGGCCCTCGCAATTGGCGCAAACAACTTCCACTCTGGTCATTCCGAGACTGAAATCAGATCTCAAGAGAACCGACTTATCAGAAATAGCTTCAAAGAAAGATGGCCAACCCGAACCCGAATCGAATTTTGCATCACTCTTGAAAAGTTCATTGTCACAACCAACACACGAGTAGATGCCACTTCGCTTTTCGTCCAGCAATGGACCACTCCAAGGAGGTTCGGTTCCGCAGTGACGAAGGATCGATATTTGCTCAGGAGACAAATTTTTTCTCACTTCAGAGCCGAGATTTGAGGGGACTGAGTTCAATTTTACTCCTAAGCATTTAGTCTCCTTCATATTAAACTAAATTTATGTCTCTGTCTCCCGTAATCAGGAAAACTTGGAGCGATTTCACATCGGACGATGTTTTTGAGATGGCTGTCTTGCGGTCCGAGGTATTTTTTCTTGAACAGCGGATTGATGAAGAAGAGTTTGACCTGGCTGACCGAGACCACAACACTCTCCATTTTTGGATACAGGACTCAATCGGAATGGTCGCTTACGCTCGGATGGTGCATCAACCGAGTGCGGCAGCAGCCCATGACGGAATTCCCGATAGTCTGGGACGGATGGTAGTTCGCGCTGATTCGCGCGGTCAGGGCCTTGCGCAGAGATTAGTGACTGAAGCCCTAGAGATACGCGGAAACCGTGCCCTATACCTGCATGCCCAGACCTATGTAGTTAGTCTTTACGAAAAATTTGGCTTTGAGGCGAGAGGTTCAGTCTTTTCTGAAGCTGGAATTCCTCACATCATGATGGTCAGAGAGCCTCATGCTTGACGCAGTTGTGTTTGCCATAATTCTTCTGTTTAGTCATGTTCCGATTGCGGCCCAAGATCCAATTTGCGAGGTTCAGGATGCGAAAATTTCATGGGGTTTCAAGGAGTCTTTTCGGTCTTACGTTTCTGGTTCCATAGCCGATGGCGAGTGGGCGACCTCCGGCGATGTTTCTTATGCCACTCCAATTTTTGAGTTTTCTCATGGTCGCGGAATTTTGGGTGAAAAATTGCACAACGGAGAGGTGAGGTTTGATGGGGGAATACAATTTACGGGACATTCGGGAATTCTAAATACCTCCCTTGCGCAGCCGGTGCTGAGGATCGATGGTCCCGGCCAGGCCACATTATTCTTGAATGTTCGCGGACAAACAATGGATAACCATGAGGTTGACCGTGAACGAGTTGCGTTTGCTGTTGCTCTATGGGAATCCTCATCTCAGGTTTTTAGTTCGGACGGACACGAATGGTCTGTAAAAGACGCCGTCGTGCATCTCACTGATTCGGGAGCTAAATCATTTGGAACCTACGGACCGCGAGAGCCAATGGACCCGATGAGTTTTTTTATCAGGGTTGGAGACGGATGTGATGTTGAAATTCCTCTCCAGGGGTCGCTGCTCGCAGGTTATGTGACCGCATGTTTTTTTGCCGTGGCGATATTGAGTCTTGCTATTCGCGAGGATCGTAAATTGCCTGAGCCAGCGCAATCATGATTTGAGGGGTGCGTGGTCCAAAACTGAGAATCTGCGAGTCCGCCATGTCGACAAAGCGGAGATTTTTTCCCGCCCGGGTTAGACCAATTGCAGGTTTTAGCCGGACTAGCGCCTCTGCGCCGCCCACGCTCTCGAGACCCTGCGACATCACTAAAATCAGATCTGGATTGGCCGCAATTAGGGCTTCATCTGTCATCGGCCTAAGGCCGGTCCAGCCAATCTCGGTGGCCACGTCGATCCCGCCGAGGCCCTCTATGAGCTCACTCGAGCCTGATTCTCGACCAAAAAGATAGTAGATTCCGCTGGCCCCTCGAATGTAAAGAAAAACCATTCGTAATTTCTCTTGGCTTGATTTCGGGGTGTTTCTCTCTATCGCTTCAACCACTTCGCCGATCTGTTCGTCAAGCAGATTTCCAAGGTTCGCGCCAACTTCTGGAATTCCAAAAATCGTGGAAACCTTTCTCGCCATGGCACCTGGAGCTGCTAATCCTGGAACTTCACTAGTAAAAACAACTGTCACTCCAGCTTGTCGAAGTTGGGTGATTACATCGGTGGGTCCAATTGAACCGTCGGTGATTAGGAGGTCTGGTCGGAGCTGAAGAATCGCCTCGGCAGATACGGTATGTCCTGAACTTGTAACGATTGGGAGACCCCTAATTTCCGGAAAATCTGAAGACACATCTCTGCCGACCAAACGGTCTCCAAGGCCTAAGGCCCAGACCGTAGCTGCAAGAGAGCCCGAAATATCGAGAGCCAATATTCTCTCAGCGGATTTCACCGTCACTCGCTTTGGCCCTCCAGGGTCGTCTGACAATATCGTTTTCGGAAGTAAGGGAATTACTCCGTCTTGGACTGGAGCAATTGTCTTCATTTCAAGCCAAGCGGTCGATGGGCCAAACCATTCTTTGGGCCTTTCCAACCAATCCATGTCTTCCAGAGAATTTTGGTTTGTCGCAAAAGAGGCTGGTCCCATTTGCTCATGGTTACTCGGGGGGTGACAACTGCTCAACGCTAGGACGAGGCCTATCGCGATGCCCGACAATCTGATCAGGTAGATGATTTTCACAATAAACTAAGGTTAGCTTTCCTACCGAGAAGTCACCTAAAGTCCGCCTAGACTTATTGCATATGTTCCAGGAAAAAGTTTCCAACGATAAGCTCTCAAGCCAAGATATTGAAATTTTGGAGTTCGAGCGCAGAAACTGGGGTGCGCTTCCTACTAAGGAGCTTGAAGTTTTGAAAAATTTTGGCTTCAGCTTGGTTCGTTATTATCAGCTACTCCATAAGGTCTGTATTTCTCGCCCTGCGGAGCGTTACGATCCCATTCTGACAAGAAAGATTATTGAAAAATTTTTTTCCCAGGAATTAGGCTCGGGAGAAACAATCTGATGGCCAGTTTTCGGAAATCCTCATATTTGCCCGACCGCTTTGATGAGGTTGATCCCGACATTACCTATGTCGGTATGTACAGACAGAAGCGCGTCGTCTGGTTTATGTTTCTTCCGATTGTGGCATCTGTTGCTCTAACCGCCCTTTTAGTCACTGCTGGTGCACTGTTTATTGGGCATTCTGGTGAGAATCTCTCGATTGAACAGAATAATGTCTCTCAGATATCAGGGGACGTCTCGGGAAATGAATTGACCGAGGACGCAGCTCCGACAGAACCTGTACCTCCACCCGAGGTTGTTCCGATTACGGAGCCTACCCCGGCTGATGTTGAAAATCTGACTATAGTCGTGCTGAATGGAACGGAAGTTCAGGGGATGGCTGCCCGAGCAGTAAGTCGGCTGGTTATTCGGGGATGGCCCGAGGCTTCTGCGACGAATGCGGACTCGTCCGATGTTTCGCTTAGTGTTGTGGCGTATAGTGAGGAGGCCGATAGAGGAATAGCTCTGGGAATTGCTCTTGAGTTGGACCTCGATGCGGATGCGGTGGTTGAAACCTCCGCCTACGTGGATGCAAGAATAACGGTGGTTCTCGGAGCCGATTACGTCGACACGGAAGCGACGTAAAAATTTTGGCAAGGCGATGATTTGTAAAGGAATCAAATGAAAAACACTAAGCAGGTTTCTTACTTGGCTATATTTGCCGCGGTCGGCATCCTAATCGCGGGTTGTGGTCCAAGTGGTCCCTCCTACTCCGAAGAGTCGGGGAACGAAGTTGATGAGTCCTCTGCCGAACCCATCGTTGATATGGCTACGGTGGCGGCTCTCACCGGTGAGGAAATCGAGGCCGGCAGTCTCTCGAGACCCTCCCTCTCGGCGAAGATAGATAATCATCCTTCTGCTCGCCCTCAGGTGGGTCTGGACCAAGCTGACATCGTCTTCGAGGAATTGGTCGAGGGAGGATTGACTCGTTATGTGGCGGTTTGGCATTCGGATCTTCCTCCTGAGATTGGTCCCGTGAGATCGGTCCGGCCGATGGATCCCGAAATCGTTAGTCCATTCGGTGGAGTATTTGCTTACTCTGGTGGCCAAGTTCGATTCATACAGATGATGCAACGAGCCCCGGTTTACAATGCTATCCACGGGCAACCGGACACCGAGGAGACTTTTTATCGAACTAGTGCGAAGGTTGCCCCACACAATGTTTTGGTGAAGGCCCCTGAGCTGATATCTCAACACCTTGATCTAGCTGCCCCTGATCAACAATTTTTGTACGCCGCTAGCGGGGAAGATCCTTCCGCCGTTGTCTTGGGGGATGAGGTTCAGAAGATTAATCCGCGATTCAGCGGGTTTTCCAGTCCGACTTGGGAATGGGATGAAGCGGAAGAGTCTTTTGTTCGTTTTCAGACTAATGGCGCTGCCGACTCGGCTTCAAGTGGCGAACAAATTACCGCTGACAATGTTCTAGTGTTGCAGGTGGCGATTGACGTGGTCGAGGACATCCCCACGACTCGGCTGGTAAGCCAGGGGTCCGGATGGGTGGCGACTGGGGGTTTCGTTGAGGAAATTTTATGGTCTAAGGCGGCTCCGGAGTCCAAGATTGTTTTGACCACGACTACGGGAGATTCAGTTCGGCTGGGCGTCGGTAATACTTGGATAGAACTAATCCCTAATGATTCGTCGGACGTAGAATCGGGAGTCGTAACACTGGAGTAGTTCATCCTGCAGCAGGGTTCCACTTGCACTCTCAGCTTGTGAGTGCCAAAATTTATTAGCACTCGTAATGTGCGAGTGCTAGAAACTTTATTCAACTCTAACGTCCGGGAGGGACGAGATACTGATGGCAAAACTTATTGCTTTTGACGAAGAGGCCCGCCGCGGGCTTGAACGTGGCCTGAACACGCTGGCTGATGCTGTGAAGGTAACTTTGGGGCCTCGAGGTCGCAACGTTGTTTTGGAGAAAAAGTGGGGAGCTCCCACAATTACGAACGATGGCGTTTCGATTGCAAAAGAGATCGAGCTCAGTGATCCATTTGAGAAAATTGGGGCCGAGCTTGTCAAAGAGGTTGCTAAGAAGACCGACGATGTCGCAGGAGACGGCACAACGACCTCAGTGGTTCTTGCCCAGGCGCTGGTGCGAGAGGGTTTGCGAAATGTTGCAGCTGGGGCCGACCCCATCAGCCTCAAGCGAGGGATTGATAAGGTAACCGAATTGGTGTCCGAAGCGCTTCTCAAGATCGCCAAAGAGGTCGAGACCAAGGAGGAGATTGCGGCAACAGCTTCGATCTCCGCCGCCGATTCTGACATAGGAGACTTGATCGCTGAGGCCATCGACAAGGTTGGTAAAGAAGGTGTCGTCACCGTTGAAGAATCGAACACCTTCGGGACGACTCTCGAGCTGACGGAGGGAATGCGTTTCGATAAGGGGTTCCTGTCAGCGTATTTTGTCACCGATCCCGACCGGCAAGAAGCAGTGTTCGAAGATCCGTACATTCTTATCGCGAACCAGAAAATATCGGCTATCAAGGATTTACTGCCGATCGTGGACAAGGTGATTCAATCGGGAAAACAGCTCCTAATAATCGCAGAAGATGTTGAGGGAGAAGCCCTCGCAACTCTTGTGGTCAACAAGATTCGAGGGATTTTCAAGTCGGTAGCCGTGAAAGCTCCCGGTTTTGGAGACCGGCGCAAAGCCATGCTCCAGGACATAGCTATTTTGACTGGCGGTCAGGTAATTTCTGAAGAAGTCGGCCTGAAGTTGGAGAATATTGAGCTCGATATGCTTGGTCGGGCGAGAAAAGTCGTTGTCACTAAAGATGAGACCACCATCGTTGAGGGCGGTGGCGATTCCGATTCCATTGCCGGGCGGGTGAAACAGATCCGCCAGGAAATTGACTGCACGGATTCTGACTACGACAGGGAGAAACTCCAGGAGCGTTTGGCTAAATTAGCGGGTGGCGTGGCGGTCATCAAAGCCGGTGCTGCTACCGAGGTCGAGTTGAAGGAACGCAAGCACCGCATTGAAGATGCAGTGCGAAACGCAAAAGCTGCGGTGGAGGAAGGAATTATTGCGGGAGGCGGAGTTGCTCTTATTCAGGCCGCAACTTCAGTCTTTGAGAAGTTGAAGCTGCAAGGTGACGAGGCGACCGGGGCAAACATCGTCCGCATCGCGACTGACTCTCCGCTCAAGCAGATTGCAATCAACGCCGGCCACGAGCCCGGCGTGGTTGTTGAGCATGTTCGAGGGCTGAAAGTTGGCCATGGTCTCAATGCGGCGACGGGGGAATATGTAGACATGCTTGCAGCTGGGATAGCCGACCCGGTAAAAGTAACCAGGTCTGCTCTCTTGAATGCTGCCTCTATCGCGGGATTATTTCTCACCACTGAATCAGTGGTTGCCGAGAAGCCCGAGCCTGCTCCAGCAGCGCCCGCTGACCCATCGGGCGGTATGGGAGGAATGGACTTCTAAAGGGGCCCCCGTTGAGCTAGGATTTCGCGGGGTATTCCGTTGGAATACCCCGCGAACCTCGGCGAACAAGTGAGGATGGTGGCAACTCGATTGGAACCGCCCGTTCGTTGCGAGGGTGCCAGCCCTACACAGACCTCACCTTGTTTATTTGGCGATCTTTATCGGTTTGTCGGTCAGGGGGAGTGCTACCCGGAAGGTAGCCCCGCCTCCTGGGGTATCAAGTACTTCGATCACCCCTTTATGCCGCTTGACGATCCGCTCTACAATCGCAAGCCCTAGGCCAGAACCTCCAGTTTCACGTGCCCGCGAATTGTCAGCCCTAAATAATCGTTGAAAAATTTTGTCTCGAAGCTGGGTTGGTATCCCATCCCCGTGGTCCACGATAGACAAGATCCCTTGCTCGGGACCCGACTTACGCTCGAGGATAATCTCAATTGGGGTTGAAGCAGGGCTGAAGCGCGCGGCATTTTGAAGCAGGTTTGCCAACACTTGCCGAATTTTGTTTTCATCAGCTTCTAAGAGAATTTCTGGAAGCTGATCTTCAGATCCAATGAGTTCGCCTCCAAACCAGAGAGTTACGGCTCTCCCCGGGGCGCTAACGGAAAGGTCCATGGTCGCATCCCGTGCTAGTTCGACAAGGTTAACGGGTGCTAGCGATAGTGGCTGTGCCTCATCGAGGCGTGCCAGTTCTAGGAGGTCGGTGACAAGCGACGTCATTCGGTCAGCTTCTTTTTCAATTCGCTCCATCGCTTGCTTGACATCTGCTTTCCGTGTGATCGCACCCATTCGGTAAAGCTCTGCATAACCCCGGACCGAAACAAGTGGCGTCCTGAGTTCGTGGCTGGCGTCGCCGATGAATTGCCGCATTTGACTTATCGTTGTCGCGCGATCCGCGAAAGCCCTATCGATTCGCGAGAGCATAGTGTTTAGTGACCTGGTGAGCCGGCCCACCTCTGTGTTTGGTGTGGCACCTCCGAGACGCTGGGAAAAGTCTCCTCCGGCAAACCGTGCGGCGGTCAACTCAACTTCTCTCAAGGGCCTAAAGGTTGTCATAACCAAAAATCGAGTAAGGATTGCGCTCACGAGGGCTACGGCCAGACCGAACAGAAAAAATATTGTTGCAAATCGACTAACAGTTTGTCTGGACTCAGCGAGGTCTACCCCAATCACCAGGGTGGCATCATTTTCAGTCATATCCGCCTCTTGAATAATTTTTAGCGAATAAGCATGCAATCTCCACTCGGTGCTCTCATCAATGCTTGCAACCGTTAGGGCGGGAGAGTTGTTGAGAACAAAGCTCTGGGTAAGACCGCTTACGTTTGGTCGGTAACTCGAGTTTTCCGGCACCAGGTTGCTGGCGAGGACAACACCATCGCTAGAAACTGCCGCCAAGTAAAAGGAGCTCCTCGAACCGGTCTGCCCTGTGCTGTCGAAGGTAGCAAAATCGCTGGTTGTTAGACTTGGAGAGAGCCCCGAGGCAACCTCATCAATTTTCCGGTCCACTTCATCCAAAAGATAGCTTTGAATAGTGGTCATGGTTCCCAGGCCTATGCCAAATAAGCCCGCTGTGATTACGATAACGGTGACTCCAGTCACCTTGGTCCGCAAGGAAATCGCTTCCCAGCGACGTTGCAAGCCAGCTAACATGGGACGCTGTTTAGGCTTTATCGGTCTTCAACATGTATCCAAATCCTCGCTTAGTTTGGATGAGCGGTTCGGTGGTTAGGGGGTCTAACTTGCGACGCAGATACGACACATAGCTTTCCACGATCCCGGCATCTCCATTAAAATCGTACTCCCAAACATGATCAAGAATTTGAGCTTTGGACAAAACTCGGTTCGGATTTAACATTAAGTACCGAAGGAGTTTGAACTCAGTGGGAGACAATTCGACCGAATTGGATCCGAAGAACACTTCATGCGTATCTTGATCCATGCTCAGGTCGCCCACTCGGATCATTGCATCTTCTTCTTCGTTAAGCGTTCGGCGAAGGATCGCTTTGATGCGAGCAACTATTTCGTCAAGACTGAATGGTTTGGTGACGTAGTCGTCCCCACCGACGGTCAGACCGGTTATCTTGTCTTCGGTCGAATCCTTGGCTGTTAGGAATAGAACCGGGCAAGTGTAGCCACTCGCTCGCAGCCTTTTTGTCACTCCAAAACCGTTAATGTCGGGCAGCATGACGTCTAAGACAATAATGTCGGGTTCTTCCTCAAGAACCGCAGAGATTGTTTGCGCCCCGGTGCCCACAGCTCGGACCATAAACCCCGCAAACCGAAGGCTGGTGGTTAGCAAATCTCGAATGTTTGGCTCATCATCTACGACCAAGACTTTAGGATTATCACTCATGTCCTAATTCTCTGTGAAGTTACTGGGCGTTAGCTGAAAGAAATTCCGGCAGTGAGCTTGCCAGGTCCGTTGAATTTAGAATGGTGTATCTGTAACCTTGCTCAGCTAGGAATCTCTGCCGATTCAAAGCGAAATCTTGGTCAACAGTATCTCGGGCTACCAAGGTGTAAAAGATCGCAGATTTTCCGCTAGCTTTTGGTCGTAGAATCCGACCGAGGCGCTGCGCTTCCTCTTGCCGTGAGCCGTAGCTACCAGAAATTTGAATTGCTACTGATGCCTCAGGAAGATCGATAGAGAAATTAGCGATTTTGGAGACAACCAGCCGTTTGATTTTTCCGGAGCGGAACTCGGCGTACATTTTTTCCCGCTCATTTATCGGTGTACTCCCGCTTATCAATGGCAGTTCCAAAGATTCAGATATCGACTCTAGTTGCTCCAGGTAGGTCCCAATTATTAGGGTGGGTTCGGTCTCATGAAACTGTAATAGCTCACTCACAATCTGTTCCTTGATTTTTGATATTGACGCTAGTCGGAATCGATCTCGGTCACCAGCCGACGCATATTCGAGTCGTTCCGATTCCTCTAAATCGAAACGAATTTCTGCACAAATCCCGGGTGCTATAAAACCTTCCGACTCGAGTTGTTTCCAGGGAACATCGAATCGTTTCGGGCCGATCAGACTAAAAACATCACCCTCCCGTCCGTCTTCTCGCACCAAGGTAGCGGTCAGACCGAGGCGTTTACGGGCTTGAAGTTGGGCCGTTAGTTGGAAGACGGGAGCTGGGAGCAGATGCACCTCGTCGTAAATTACTAGGCCCCAGTTTTTTGCATCCAGGAGACCAAGATGCCCAAATTCTCCTTTCCGTTTTGCGGCCATAATGCTGTAGCTGGCTATCGTCACGGGCCGTATTTCCTTCACATTGCCGGAGTACTCTCCCAAATCTGACTCAGTCAAAGAAGTTCGTTCCAATAGTTCAGCTCTCCATTGTCGAGCCGAAACAGTATTGGTGACAAGGATAAGCGTGTTGGTCCTCAGGTTCGCCATCGCTCCAGCACCTACCAATGTTTTCCCTGCCCCACAAGGTAGAACTATCACTCCCGAGCCCGTCTCTGTGAACCGAGCTATTGCCTCTTCCTGATACGGACGGAGGGCCCACCCAACGGATTTAAGTTCAATTTCTTTCGGCTCGCCCGGAGTGAATCCGGCATTGTCCTCCGCTGGCCATCCACGTTTTAATAATTCTTGCTTAATCAATCCGCGTGACCACGGAGCAAGTTCGAAACGACCCTTCGAGTCGCGTGTTCCCAGAAGTTGACTAATTTTCTCAATACGGGTTATCTCATTTTCCACTTGTTGACTGGTGGCGGAAATCAAAAGACGCTCACCCTCTCGGGAAATTGAAATTTGACCGTAGCGGCCGATAGTTAGAGTGATTTCGTCAGCTATTCCGGGAGGTAGGGGAAATTTAGAAAAGGTTTCCAGTGTTTCGATTATCTCCTGATCTGAGTGTCCGGCGGCTCTGGCATTCCACAGCCCTAGTTGAGTAATTCGGTAGGTGTGGATGTGTTCCGGAGCTCGTTCAAGCTCGGCAAACACCGCTAACCTGTGCCGAGCCTCACTGGCCAGCGGGTTTTGCACCTCGAGGAGCACCGTGCGGTCGCTTTGAACAATTAAGGGTCCGTCTTGTTTCATGGTCTACAAGTCTATGGCCCGGAACCGGTACTAATTTCCTGGAGCACGGACAGCGCGGATACTTGAAACTGGAAAGGTTTTTTCCACGGATTGGGCAGTTTCGAGAGCTCGGAGCCGGGCTCCCGTGAGAGATCGTGGTTCGACCACGATGGTGGTTGAAGAGCCATCTTCGAGGGTCATATCTAGTTCAAGGCTTAAACGGCTTTCAGTGGCAACCTCGAGAAGAGAATAAACGCTTGCCGGAATTCCAAAATTTGTGTTTTTTCTTGTCGATTCGACAAGATTTTCCAGTCTGCTGCGAATTTTGATTCCAGCTGCCGACTCCTCCTCGCTCGGCCATAATGTCTCCGGCTTAACAGGCTCATTACTTTCATCCACGATGAGTGCAGGATACGAGGATGAGAGGAGAGTACCCAGAACTCGCTGGACTGTCCAAGGTGAAAAGACTTCGTTTTCACTTAATCGTTTTAGGGCTAGAACCCTCAGATTGGGATCGGCAAGTAGTTCCTCGGCCAGAATCGACGTGCTGGTGACTATAGAGGAGCCTTTCTCCGTAGTTCTGATTCGTATTCCTTTCGCGCGCCGACCTGTGTCTTCTATCAGAGCCTTGATGTTAGGGGGAATCTCAGTAACGCTTAAGTTCCGCAAATTTTCAAAAATCTTGTTTGCAGAGTGTCCCGCTTGAAGAGCATTGCGCACTGAGTCGTTGGTTATTCGGTAGCGAGGTACCATCCCCCCAAGTTCTACAATGGAAAATTCCAAGAGGGTTTTCCTATCGATGGATTGAAGTGGGCCGGCCGCCAGCAGAGTAAAATCTTCATTCGCGATTACGCCGTCAGTGTACTTTGGCCAGTAGGGAATAATTTGCGGGAGAACTTCGCCCGCTTGCCAAATGGCCGTTCCCCAGGGGGTGGGACGAGAATCATGAATTAGGCCTTGCAGCTCAGCTTCTGATTTCAATTCATTTAGAGTCGTCTTGTCTTCAAATAGAGGGAATTTATTCAGAATTTCTGTGTCAAGAGGTTTGTCCCAAGTGAGGAATTTTTTGCATTCAACTGTTTGCCGCAGCCAAGACGGCGCAGCTCGCCACCAATCGGTTGCCAGCGCGACGTAACGCTCCAAGTCATCAAGTTCCTGCCAGAGGAGTCCTTTGCTTGTTATCCTGAAGGCTCCAGATGAAGGTCTAATTATTCTGCAAATTTTTGCGAGGCTCCATAGCTGCTCGGTTGAGTCAGTTGCAGCCAAGTGGGCATTTACTAGTTTTTTTGCGGAAGATTTTGGTGTTCCGTCATTATTCAACTGAAGGAGATTTTCGTTGACCACCTGCAGGAAGTCAGAGATGTTGACCGATAGTGAGAGGCCTTTGCTTGCGGCAACGCGCAGTTGACCGTCCGTCAGCGGCAGCGATTTGGAGTCACGTGATTCGGTGGAAAATTTGAGAGCCTTCTGTATTTGTCGAATTTCGTAGGATGGTAATAATAGCTGTCGGGAGTCCGACCCTGCCGTAATAAAAGCAGCTTCCTCGAGGGAATCGACCGCTGGTTTTGGCGCTATTTCCAAATTTGTTAGAGCCCTGAGTTCTTCTCGTGATAGTTCTATCAGCGACCTTTTTATATTCGAAGGATCCAAAAGATGTTCCGCGATAGATCGAAGGCTGGAGCAAGCTGAATAGGGTATTTGACGTCTTTCAACCACTAATGCGAGCTGGTCGGCGTTGCGGGTTGCAAGCCAACTAATCAGCGTCAGTTGAGCATTATTAGGAAGATTCATCATTCTTTTTTTTGCTTCTCCGCACGGTGGATACGATCAGAAGCGAAATTATTAGGATAATTCCTAGAGGTAGGCCAATAAGGGGAGTTACGGTCACAATGGGCCAGATACCGACGGCGAAATCCTCGGAGCCCATTCCTTGCCAAGTGCCAATTACGATAGCGAAAAAAGAAACCACAGAAAGGCCTACAATTCCGGCCACCATCGCTGCCAGGAGCCTCTCGACGGGCGAGGGCTCAAAACTTCTAGAAGATGCCATTCTTCCAGGATATATCCCCCAAAGAGGCGGTATCCTTCGAGTAGGCAATTCGATGGACAAGGATGGAGGTGCTCAGCATGCCAACAGGCAAGGTAAAGTTTTACGACTACGACAAAGGTTTTGGCTTTATTCAAACCGACGAAGGTGAAGAGGTTTTTCTCCACGCCTCCGCTCTTCCGGACGGCGAAATCGTGAAAACTGGTTCGAGGGTTGAATTTGGGGTCGCTGAGGGGAAGAGGGGAGCCCAGGCCCTTAACGCTAAAGTCATTGACACTGGTCCGGTCCGAATGGGAAGGAAAGCCGCAGACGATATGGCCATAATTGTCGAGGACTTGCTGAAACTTTTGGACAAAACGAGCGGTGACTTGCGGAGAGGAAGATATCCGGAAGAGGGACAATCAAAGAAAATTGCCGCTCTCATGAGGCGGGTTGCCGATGAGTTCGATGTTTAGCGGGGCGTGTTCCTAAGATGTTGAAAAAAAAAGAAAGTTTACGCCGTAATGGGGCCGCGGCCCTCGCAAAAAAGGCTCTCCTGGAGGTAACAGACCAGGAAAGTTTTGTTGATTCGCCGGACTTTTTTCCGGGCCCCGAGATACTGTCAATTGAGTATCCTTGCCAACTGCCCGGTTACCCTGGCTGGAAATGGACCTTAAGCCTCTCAAATAATCCTGGCGAAGAATCGACGGTTCTCGAGGTTTCTCTATTGCCCGGGAAGAATGCCTTGATAGCGCCTGAATGGATTCCTTGGGCCTCCCGAGCCAACGATTTTGGACAGATTGTTAATTCGTCTATTGAACCTAAATCACATGACGAGGACGGCCATGTCTCCCTGGTCCCTCGAGACGACCTGGACGGCTTGGATATCGATCAGCTGGATTCGGAAAACAATGGCGAACCCGAAGCGGATTAGAAATGTCTTTGCATTGTAGGAATTGATTCGAGCTGGTTGGCCTGTCAGTGGGCAGTCGTTAGAGCTTGCTGACTACAAATTCTACGCTGGAAATAAGCTTCTCGATATCCGACTTTGGGACTCCCGCAAAGGTCGCAACTCGAATTTGGTTTCGTCCCAGTTTGCGATAAGGCTCAATATCCAAAATCCCGTTATCGCGGAGGACTTCTGTGAGGTGTCCAGCATTTATTTTTTCGTCTAGGTCGAGTGTTACCACGACATTAGATCTATGCAGCGGGTTACTTACAAAAGGACTTAGAAAAGGTTTTGATTCTGACCACTCATACAATAGCCGAGATGTCTCGAGACAACGGTTGGCGACGACTTCGAAACCTCCGATTTCCCTCAGCCAGTTGAGTTGAGCCTCCATCAGTAACAGGGTTGTAATCGCCGGAGTATTTAGGGTTTGATTAGCTCGGGAGTTTTCGATGGCTTTTGTGAGGCTCAGAAAGCTTGGGATGTAGCGGCCTGTAGATTCGATATCGAAAGCCCGTTCTATGGCCTTAGACGACATCAAGGCAAACCATATGCCCCCATCACTCGCAAAGTTTTTTTGGGGGGCGAAATAGTAGACGTCGATTTCGGACACGGTGAAGGCCAGCCCACCCGCAGCGCTCGTGCCGTCGATCATCATTAGTGCCCCGGGGTCAGTGCCTTCTATTTTGACAACGGGGGCCATAACCCCGGTGGACGTCTCATTGTGAGGCCACGCATATGTGTCAACTCCCGGCTCTGCAATCAGCTTTCCAAGGTCGCCGGGTTTGCTGGAAAAAATTGAGGGTTCGTCGAGCCACGGGACGTTGTGAGTGTCAGCACATTTTTTCCCAAATTCACCGAAAACGAGGTGGGCAGACTTTTTCTTAGCCAAGCTGAAAGAGGCTATGTCCCAAAACGCGGTCGACCCCCCATTCCCCATCACGACTTCGTAATTGTGGGGGAGGTCGAAATACGACCTCAAAGCCTCGCGGACGCGTCCCACCAGCTCCATCACGGGGGCCTGCCTATGAGAGGTTCCAAGAATCGAAGTGTGTTGCATCAAATGGTCTAATTGCGCCGGACTAATGCGAGATGGGCCGGAACCGAATCTTCCATCTAAAGGTCGTAGGCCCCGCGGAATGGTTATCTTGCTCATGAACAGCAGTCTAGGCCCAGACACGGGTGTGTTTTTCGTCGGGCACTCTCGGTAAGCTAAATACGGCCCATAATTTTACGAAGGATTTGGTTATGACTGACCTGGTCGATACGACAGAGATGTATCTCCGGACGATTGTCGACTTGGAAGAGGAAGGGATACCACCTTTCCGAGCTCGAATTTCAGAGCGCCTTGGACATTCGGGGCCGACTGTGTCACAAACAGTGGCTCGGATGGAGAGGGACGGGCTTTTAGTTGTGGAGCCTGACCGTCAACTTGCGCTGAGTAAAAAAGGACGAAAGAAAGCTTTTGAAGTAGCTAGAAAACATAGACTTGCCGAGCGTTTACTTGCGGACGTTATTGGGCTGGCGTGGCCTTTAGTGCACGAGGAGGCTTGCCGCTGGGAACATGTCATGAGTGAAAGTGTTGAGAGGCGTCTT
>MDTG01314160.1_pt1 | contig 29918 bp, 27 predicted proteins | sample 811421 | NCBI WGS metagenome assembly MDTG01 (sample SAMN05326645, study PRJNA326480) | marine metagenome | isolation source: seawater | place: Pacific Ocean: South East | collected 2011 | reverse complement strand
TTTTATAGAAATAAAAAGAAATAAAAAACCTATTGATATAGTTGTAAATAATGCAGGAATCATGGAAGATGCAGTTTTACAAATGGTGAAGCCAGAATTAATTCAAAAAACTTACGCAACTAATGTCTTTGCTTTAATTGATGTTAGTAAGAGAGCCTCTAAGTTAATGTTGAGAAATAAGCGTGGATCAATAATTAACGTAACTTCTATCATTGGAGTTGAAGGTAATTTAGGACAATCTATATATAGTTCGAGTAAGGCAGCGGTGATAGGTTTTACAAAATCATTAAGTAAAGAATTAGCCTCGTTAAATATCAGAGTAAATGGTGTTGCTCCTGGTTTCATTGATACTGATATGATTCGTGGAATGGAACCCAAATTTTATCAAAAAAATTTAGCATCAATTGCTATGGGGAGGCTTGGAACAACTTCTGATGTTGCAAAAGTGATTTTATTTTTAGCTTCTGATTTGTCTGGTTATGTGACTGGTCAAATCATAGGAGTTGACGGAGGAATGATAATTTAATAATGTACAATGATTATGACATTATTTAATGAAATAACAAAAAATAAATCTCTAAATTTTATAGATGCAAAAACAAAAGTAAAATATAACTTGCAAGATGTATTATTTGATTTAGGAATCATTGAAAAAACTCAAAAACAATTAGTTTTTTTATATTGTAATAATAAAGTGCATTCCGTTGGCATGTATTTTTCGCTTCTAAAAGATAATTTCACAATAGCTTTATTAAATGAAGAATTAGATCAAAATTTAAAAGTTGAATTAGAAAAAAAGTATAACCCTGAAATTATAATAGATCAGGTTAGAAAGAAAATTAACTATTATAATATAGTTGAGGTTAAATCTAACTCTACATCATTTTATGTATTTAATCAAAAACAATCTCAAACGGAGATTCATTCAAAAGTTAAGATTTTATTATCAACCTCAGGTACAACAGGCTCGCCTAAATTTGTTAAACTTTCACAAGAAAACATATATGAAAATACAGTTTCAATTTCGAAGTATTTACCTATTAAATATAATGACGTTACTCCGTTGAACCTTCCTTTTTATTATTCTTATGGATTGTCTGTTTTACACTCAAACGCTCTCAAAGGAGGAACAATTATTTGTGATACTGATGATATTTTAAGTAAACCATTTTGGAATCAGTTTGAAGAATTTGGTTTTACGTCAATTGCTGGAGTACCTTTTGTATACGAAATGTTGGATAGAATTGGTTTTAGAAAAAAAAAATACCCCAATTTATGTTACATAAGTCAAGCGGGTGGTAATTTAAATCAAAAAACTAAACAACGTTTTTTAGATTATTGCTTAGAAAATAAAATACTTTTTTATGTAATGTACGGACAAACAGAAGCTACTGCGAGAATTTCATTTGTGCCACCTGAAAAATTACATGAAAAAATAACATCTATTGGGAAGCCAATTATGAATGGAAAATTTTCAATAGATAATGATAATAGTGAATTAATATATGAAGGGCCTAATGTCTTTGGGGGTTATGTTGAAAAAATATCAGATTTAGTTACATGGGACGAAATAAAACATTTAAGAACAGGTGATCTTGGGAAAGTAGATGATGATGGTTATTATTTCGTTACAGGTAGAATAAAGCGGATTGTAAAAATATTCGGGAATCGTGTAAATTTAGATGATTTAGAGTCTTTTTTTAAAAATAAATTTGATGAAACTAACTTTGCCTGTATTGGGTTAGAGGATAAAACTATTTTAGTAATCACTGATAATGACAAAGTTAGTTTAGACAAAATAAAAAAAGTAATTGGACAAGAATTAAAAATTCATTCAAGTGTTATAAAACATAAGATTATTAATAAATTCGTGCTTACTTCAAACGGAAAAATAAATTATAAAGAATTAGAAATAAGAAATGAGGTTTAATGAATATGTAGAACTCGAACAATATTCTTTATCGAAGGATGAAAAAGAAAATTATTTTTTAAACTTGCTTAAAGATCTTAACGAATATCACTTTACTAACTCAAAAGAATACAATAAGATTTCTGAAATATATTTTCCTGAAAATAAAAATATATCATCAATAAATGATTTTCCGTTTTTACCAGTAAGTGTTTTTAAAAGCAAGCTTTTAACAAGTGTTACACAAGAAAATATATATAAAATATTAAGGTCTAGTGGAACAACTGGTAGTATTCCAAGTCAGATAGTTTTAGATAAAGAAACTGCATCATTACAAACACTTACCCTCTCTAAAATTATATCACATGTGGTAGGTAAGGAAAGATTACCAATGATTATCGTAGACTCTAAGTCAGTTTTAAAAAATCGTAATAGTTTTACAGCAAGAGGTGCTGGAATTTTAGGACTTTCAATTTTTGGTAAAAAACATTTATATGCCTTAGATGATGATTTTGATTTATTAAAAGAGGAATTAAGAGAATTTGCTAAAAAATACAACGGAAAAAAGATATTAATTTTTGGTTTTACCTTTATGATTTGGCAATATTTAGCGATGATTGATTTAGATTTTGAATTAGATTTAAGCAATGCTATTTTGATACACAGTGGAGGATGGAAAAAACTTCAATCCATGGCAGTTGATAATACAACATTCAAAAAAACTTTATTTGATAAATTTAAAATTCAATCTAAGAATATATATAATTTCTATGGAATGGTTGAGCAAGTTGGTTCTGTGTTTTTGGAAAATTCTAATGGTTATTTACATTGTCCAAATTTCTCAGAAGTTATCATTCGAGATCCCAAAGATTTTTCTGTATTACCTTATGGAAAAGAGGGCTTAATTCAAGTTTTAAGTATTCTACCTAAAAGTTATCCAGGTCACTCATTGCTCACAGAAGATATTGGAGTAATTATTGGCGAAGATGATGCGTCAAACGGATGGAAAGGAAAGTATTTTAAAATTTTGGGAAGAACCAAAAAAGCTGAAATTAGAGGTTGTAGTGATACATTTAAAAAATAAATTATGATTAAAGGAATTATACCAAAAAAAATGTTTGGTTCTTCATCAGAATTGCCTGTGTTAAAAACAAACAATTATTTTATTGATGTTGCTGATGTTTTAGTCTTAAATTTTTTGAGTGATTTATCAAAAAGTGTTTTAAAAAACCCTTATTTTAAATCAGAACCTTCTTTTATTTCATTAGGCTTTTGGTTGAGAAAAAGTAACATGAAAAGAATTCTTTCTGAAAATAGTTACATTAAAGAATCAGATAGTTATGTAGTAAAACCAATTGGAAAAGTGTTTCATTTATGTCCATCTAATGTGGATACTATGTTCATTTATAGTCTGGTTTTGGCATTATTAGCTGGTAATAAAAATGTTATACGTATTTCATCTAAATTAGAAAGTGATCTAATATTTAGATTGTTTGATTTATTTAATAGTTTACTTCAAAAAGAAAAATATAAATCACTTATAGATTACATAAATGTTGTTTCATATGACCGATCTAACAGTTTGAACGAAGAAATTTCATCAAACGTTAATGGAAGGATTATTTGGGGAGGTGATGAAACCGTTAATCAGTTTAAAAAATTCAGCACAAAGCCTAAAGTAAAAGATTTATATTTTACCGATAAAGTTTCGTTGAGTATTATAAATTTAGTGGATATATCTAAATTTAACGAAAGTATAGATGATATTGCAACAAACCTATATAATGATATTTACACTTTTAATCAAAAAGGATGTTCATCACCTCATAGTTTATTTATTGTAGGATTAACCACTGATAAAAAAGAGGCTTTAGAAAGAATATACATAAAACTTTCCGAAATGGCAGAAGCAAATTATCAAGAGGATATTAGTTCAATAGCTTCATTAAAGTTAAACCAAAGTGTCGTAGATATAATTGAAGAAAAAATTTCCAAAACAATAAATTCCTCAAATTATATTACTTTTTCAGAATTAAGTTCAAATGAAATTCCTCATAGTTGTGGGGCAGGTTATCTCTATTATAAATTAGTAGATACATTAGAAGACGTAATTCCTTTTATTAACGCAAAAACACAGACGATCACTTATACAGGATTAAATAATCTTGAGTTAAAAGAGTTTTTAAATAAAATTGATGTAGAAACTGTGGACAGAATTGTTCCTATCGGTAAAGCATTAGATTTTGATTATATATGGGATGGGTACAACATTTTTTTAGAAATGCTTTCGTTTAAAAGTGTAAAATAGGGAAAAATAAAGTTTATCTGTTAATATATAACTGATTCAAATGCCAGAAATTAATTGGTTTAACTTTCACAAATAATTAAAAAATAAAATTATGAGTAAAAAAGTAATAATTATAGCTGAAGCAGGTGTAAATCATAACGGGTCACTTTCCATGGCATATAAATTAGTGGAAGCAGCTTCTAAATCGGGTGCTGATTACATAAAATTTCAAACATTTAAGACTGAACTAAACATTTCTAAAATTGCAAAAAAAGCTGACTATCAAATTAAGAATACTAATGATAAAGTTGAAACACAATTTGAAATGGTAAAAAAACTTGAACTTAGTTTTGATGATTTTAAAAAATTAAAGGAATATTGCGATAAATTAAATATCGGTTTTTTATCTACTGGTTTTGACATGGAAAGCGTAGATTTTTTAGACAAATTAAATATGGATTATTTTAAAATACCCTCTGGTGAGATTACAAATAAGCCTCTATTAAAATGTATTTCAGAAAAAAACAAACCTTTAATTGTTAGTACAGGAATGTGTAGTATGGATGAAATTGGTACCGCTTTGAGAATACTTACCAAAAATGGGTCAAATAAAAACGATATTACTGTTTTACATTGTAACACTGAATATCCTACTCCCTTCAATGATATTAATTTAAAAGCAATGATGGCTATCGGAAATACATACAATGTGAAAGTAGGATATTCCGATCACTCATTAGGTATCGAAATTCCTATAGCAGCGGTAGCGTTAGGGGCTGAGGTTATTGAAAAACATTTCACTTTAGATAAAAGCTTGCCAGGGCCAGATCATAAATGCTCTTTAAATCCAGAAGAACTTAAAGCAATGGTATTGTCAATAAGAAATACAGAAGCTGCAATTTCAGGAAGTGGAGTTAAAGAGCCTTCACAAAGTGAAACTAAAAATCTTGATATTGCCAGAAAAAGTTTACATCTGAAAAGGGATTTACAAAAAGGCGATATTTTATCTGCAAAAGATTTAATTTCTTTGCGACCAGGAGATGGAATTTCTCCTATGCAAATTGAAAAAATTATTGGAAAAAAAATAAAAGCAAATTTAAAGGCTTACACTAAATTATCCTTTTCCGATATAGTAGACAATAAATAAAATAAATAAATAAATAAATAAACATTATGGAAGTAAAATATGGATTGCCAAAAGAAATAAAGTATTGCACAAAGTGTAATATATCTAATCAGCAACCAATGTCATCAAATGAATATAAACATTCAAACAAATCTTCAAAAGAGACCATGAGTTTTGATGAAGATGGAGTTTGCTATGCTTGTAGATTTAATGAATTCAAAGATGATGGAACAATAGACTGGGAGGCAAGAGAAAAGGAGCTTATCGAATTATGTAACAAATACAGAAAAACTGATGGATCTTATGATTGTATAGTTGGAGGAAGTGGTGGTAAAGACAGTGTTTTTCAGTCTCATATTTTAAAATATAAATATAAAATGAATCCATTAACAGTAACGTGGGCCCCCCATTTGTATACAGATATTGGATTCCAAAATCATCAAAGTTGGGTTCATACAGGTGGATTTGATAATTATTTATTTACTCCTAACGGAAAAATCCATAGAGAACTTACCAGACAAGCAACGCTAAATCTTTTACATCCTTTTCAGCCTTTTATTTTAGGTCAAAAGACTTTTGTAACAAAAATGGCTCACCGATTTAATATCCCACTAATTTTTTATGGTGAATCTCCAGCTGAATATGGTGAGAAAATGAGTGTTGATACAAAAAAATATTCAGATATTGGTGAGAAGCGTGAAAGCGAAGGTTATTCTCTTGATCCGTTAAATGGTCTTGATGAAAGAGATGTTTTGCTAGGTGGTAAAAAAGTCGGTGAATATCTAGACGAAGGAGTTCCTTTGGTAGAATTAAAGAACTATCTTCCAATTAGTTCAGATATTTTAAAAGAAAAAAAAATTGACTTCTTTTATTTGGGATATTTTTTAAGATGGGTTCCACAAGAAGCTTATTACTATGCTGTTGAAAATGCTGGTTTTAAAGCTAACCCTGTAAGAACTGAGGGCACTTATTCAAAATACAATAGTTTGGACGATAAAACTGACGGTTTTTTTTATTACACAAGATATATAAAATTTGGGGTGGGAAGAACAATGATGGATGCAGCCCAAGAAATTAGAAATAAACATATAACAAAAGATGAGGGTATAGCTTTATTAAAAAGATTTGAAGGTGAGTATCCTTCTAGATATGAAAAAGAATTTTTAGATTATGTATCTATGTCTAAAGATGAGTTTACTGAGTTATGTGACTCATTTAGATCTCCACACTTATGGAAAAAAGAAGATGGGGTTTGGAGCTTAAGAAAACAACCTTGGGACTAATCTCTAAAGTTAAAATTGGACTTCTAACTAGTTCAAGAGCTGATTTTGGTATTTACTATCCATTAATTAAAAAGTTAGTAAATCACTCTTTAATTAATTTAGAAATAATTGCTTTTGGGACTCATCTAGAGGAGAAATATGGCTACACCTTAGATGAAATCCTCGAACATGGATTTGAAGTAAAACATAAAATTAAAACATTAACTCTTAATAAAAACCCATCCGAAACATCTAAATCAATTGGTGATACAGTATTAAAATTTTCTGAGTTTTGGAAAACTAATGAATTTGATTTGGTATTTTGCTTAGGTGATCGTTACGAGATGTTTGCAGCTGTTTCAGCTTCACTTACTTTTGGTATAAATATAGCACACATCCACGCTGGTGAAACTACGCTTGGAGCTATTGATAATGTTTTTCGACATAGTATTTCTTTGATGAGTAAATACTTATTTGTAACAACAGAAAAATATAGAAAAAGAGCTATTCAAATTAGTAATAATGCTAAAAACGTATTTAATGTAGGAGCTTTGAGTATAGATAATTTAGAAGCCTTAAAATACTACTCCAAAGAAGAATTCTATGATAGATATAAAATTGATTTAAATAAGCCAACGATACTTTCTACATTTCATCCAGAAACTGTTTCATTATCAAAAAATAGTATATATGTTGATGAGTTGATAATGAGTTTTGATGAATTAAAAGATAGGTATCAGATTGTAATAACAATGCCTAACTCAGATACACTAGGGGATATGATAAGAGAAAAATTAATCGATTTCTCCTCAGGAATAGAAGAGATTAAGTTAGTTGAATCCTTTGGAATGAAAGGATATTTGTCTTGTATGAAACATTGTTCATTTTTATTGGGTAACACTTCTAGCGGATTTGTTGAAGCTTCATATTTTCCCAAAAAAGTAATTAATCTTGGACAAAGACAAAACGGTAGAATAATGACGGGAAATATTTTAAATTCTGCAGTGGATAAAAAATCTATTATTAAGTCAGTTGAAAAAATTGAAAGGATTGAAATAGATACTAATCAAAATATTTATAAAAAGGGTATAACAGCTGATAACATAATGGATGTTATTCTAAAATTAAAACTGAAAAATGATTGACTATAACAAATTTCTAATTAAAGAAAATAACACAATCAAGAATGCTTTATTTTTATTGTCCAATGTAGGTCATGATACAATTTTGTTTGTAGTTAATGACAAAAATCAATTAAAGGGAAGTATTACTGACGGAGATATTCGTAGAGCATTATTGAAGGGGTTAACAATAGATGATGATTTTAAAGATGCTGTAAACATATCTCCAAAATTCATCAGAGAAGTTGATTTTTCAATAGATCAAGTAGTCGAATTTAGAAACAATAACATAACTGTTTTTCCTGTATTGGATCAAAATGATGTAATTATAAATATTGTAAATTTTAGATATAAGAAATCATATTTACCAGTAGATGTTGTTATTATGGCTGGGGGAAAAGGTTTAAGATTAAAACCTTTAACTGATCAAATACCCAAGCCCTTATTAAAAATCAAAGATAAATGTATAATTGACTACAGTTTTGATAGATTAATCGATTACGGAGTTAAAAATTTTTTCATATCGGTAAATTACTTAGGAAATTTAGTAGAAAAGCATTTTGAAGATCGTCAGATTCTTTCTGTAGATACCAAAATTATTTATGAAGACAAACCCATGGGAACTATAGGTTCAATAAGTAAAATCAAGGAATTTAACAACGAATATGTTTTAATTACTAATTCAGATATTTTAACTAATATTAATTATGAAGACTTTTTTATTGATTTTATAAAAAATGAAGCTGATATGTCAGTTGTTTCAATCCCTTATGACATTGATATCCCTTACGCTGTAATCAAAACATCAAAAAATATTGTTAAATCATTTGAAGAAAAACCAACTTATACTTATTATTCAAACGGGGGGATTTACTTAATAAAAAAACATCTTTTAAGTAAAATACCAAAAAATAAATTTTTTGATGCAACTGATTTGATGCAAGCTCTCTTGAATGAAAATTTCAAAATAATTAATTATCCCTTAAAAGATTATTGGATTGATATTGGTAAGCATAAAGATTTTAAAACTGCCCAAAAGGATATTAATCGGATAAAATTATAATTAATGAAAATTTTATATCTCATTCCGGCTAGAGGGGGTTCCAAGGGTCTGTTAAGAAAAAATATCAAGTTATTAAATGGTAAACCGTTAATTCATTATTCTATAGATTTTGCCAGAAAGTTTACAACAGATAAAAATATTTGTTTAAGTACCGATGATGATGAAATTATTAAATGTGCTAGAGAAGCTGATTTTGAAGTTGATTTTGTAAGGCCAAAACACCTTGCCTCGGATACGGCTAACACGAATGATGTTATTATTCATGCAATAGAATACTACGAATCAAAAGGTATTTTATATGATTTGGTTGTTTTGTTACAACCCACTTCACCTTTCAGAAAAAAAGAACATTTACTAGAAATGATTGACAGTTGGAATAACAATTTAGAACTATTGGTTTCTGTAAAAGAGTCACATGAGTCCCCTTATTTTAATCTTTTTGAAGAAAATGACAAAAATGAATTAGTTAAGATTAAAGATTCAAAAATTACAAGAAGACAAGATGCTCCAAAAGTCTATTCATATAATGGATCAATTTATATTTTTAATATTAAATCTTTAAAAAGAAAAAAAATAAATAAGCTTAAAAAAATAAAAAAATACTTAATGGATAACCCAATATATTCTGTGGATATAGACACTCATTTTGATTGGTTAATAGCTGAAACAATAATCAATAATAAATTATTATGAAAACTTTAAGAATTATTCCAAGATTAGATATTAAAGGGCCTAATTTGGTAAAAGGAATTCACCTTGAGGGATTGAGAGTTCTTGGAAAACCCTCAGATTTTGCCAAATATTATTATGAAAACGGAGCGGATGAATTATTACTAATGGATGTTGTAGCATCTTTATATGAAAGAAATAGCCTTCATGAAATTATTTTAGAAACCGCTAAAAATAATTTTATTCCTATCACTGTGGGTGGAGGTATAAGAACTGTAAATGATATAAAAAATATTTTAAGATCAGGTGCGGATAAGGTTTGTTTAAATACTGCCGCTATTAATAACCCCGATTTTATTAGAAAAGCATCAAGAGAGTTTGGTTCCTCAACAATTGTGGTTTCTATTGAAGCTATAAAAAATGACGGTAGATACTTAGCATATACAGATAATGGAAGAGAGTATACAGGGCTTGATGTATTTGAGTGGGCACAAAGAATTGATGAATTAGGTGCAGGCGAAATTGTAATCACATCTGTGGATAAAGAGGGTACAGGAAAAGGATTTGATGTTGAATTAACCTCAGAGATTAATAGGCTAGTAACCATTCCTGTAATTGCCCATGGTGGACCTGGCATGAAGAAGGATGTTGTAGATTTGGTTAAATTGTCTAATGTGAGTTCAGTGATGATTTCCTCAATGTTTCACTACAGTTATATTAAAGATAATGAGTCGTTTGCTTCTTCTGCAGAAGGAAATACACAATTTTTAAAAAATAAAATGACACTTAATAAATTAAATCCTTGCAGTATTGCTGACTTAAAAAATGAGTTAAATAAAAATAATATTACTTGTAGATAAAAATGGAAAAAGTTAAAAAAAGTGTAGTCATAATTGATTACCAGTTAGGTAATTTATTTAGCGTAAATCAAGCATGTAGACACGTAGGTATTAACGCATTTATAAGTTCAAATAAAGATGATATTTTATCTGCAGATGCACTAATACTTCCAGGTGTAGGAGCATTTATGCAAGCAATGAGTAATTTAAATAATTTAGATCTTATTGATGCAATAAATAAAAAAGTTCGTAGAGGCACCCCAATTTTTGGTATTTGTCTTGGCCTTCAATTACTTTTTACAAAAAGTGAAGAATTTGGGTCTGCAAATGGTTTAGACTTAATTTCAGGGACTATTAAAAAGTTTCCTAATAAATTAAAGAACAAAGAAATAAAAGTTCCACATATAATGTGGAACCAGATTTATTCACAAAATAAATCTTGGAATGAGTCTCCACTTAAAGAACTTAATAATTTTGATTTTATGTATTTTATACATTCATACTATGTTGAACCGACTGGTAATAATTCTATTTTAACTAAAACTAATTATGACGGAATAGAGTTTTGTTCTTCAATTATTAAAAATAACATTTTTGCAACTCAATTTCACCCTGAAAAAAGTGCAGACAAAGGAATTTCTATTTATAAAAATTGGGCTCTAATTAACGATTTAATTTAAAAATTTATGAAAAATATATTTATAATAGGTGCTGGTCAATTGGGCAGTAGGCATCTTCAGGCATTGAAAAGTGCTCAAAACTCTCTGAATATTTCTGTAATTGACCCAGATTTAGAATCTTTAGACATAGCCAAAGAGAGATATGAATCAATTCCAGGAATTGACAAAAATAAAGTTAGCTATTGTAAATCATTAAATGATGTAAACAGTAAGAACAAAATTGATATTGTCATAATTGCTACATCATCAAATGTAAGGGCAGAGGTAACGGTATCCCTATTAAATAAGTTTGAGGTTAAAACAATTATTTTTGAAAAAATACTATTTCAAAAAAGAAATGATTATGATCTTGTATCAGAATTATTAAAGAGTAAAAATGTTAAGTCGTATGTAAATTGTCCTATGAGGATGATGTCATTTTATAAAGAAATCCAATCTGCGTTTAAGGGAACTATATTTACATATATGGTTTCAGGAGGTCAATACGGATTAGTTACCAATTTGATTCATTACATAGATCATATGGCTTTTTTAAATGATAGTACTGAATATACATGTGATACGATGCATCTACAAAATAATATTATTGAGAGTAAAAGAAAAGGATTTTACGAGTTGAATGGAAAGTTTATTGTAAATTTTACAAATGGAAGTCAAGGTATTTTTTCCTGTGAATCTAAAGGTAATCTACCCGGTGTAGTTCAAGCTTTTAATCAAAATGTACATTTTATTTCCAGAGAAAGTGAAGGAAAAATTTTAATTTCAAGAAAAGAAGATAGTTGGAAATGGAAAGAAATAGAATTTAATATTCCATATCAAAGCGAATTAACAACTATTTTAGTTGACGACATATTAACCAATAATGATTGCTCACTTCCCTCACTTGAGGACAGTATAAAGTTACATTTACCTCATTTAGACTCAATTGTTGAATTTGTTAATTCAAATTCTCAAAATAAATTTAATTATTACCCCTTTACCTAAAAAAAATGAATATGAAAACAATTTTAGTAGGAGCTGGCCCTATGTCCATTGAATATGCAAAGGTTTTAAAAGCTCAAAATATAGAATTTATCACTATTGGTAATACAAAAAAAGGAGCTATTAATTTTGAAAGTCAAATTAACTCTAAGGTAATTTTAGGAGGTATTGAAAAATGGTTAGAAAAGAACACCAATATTGATCATGATTTATATAAAATTATAGTCGTTGTAAACGAGAATTTATTGGGCTCAATTACAAAAAAATTAATTCATTTTGGATTTAAAGATATTCTTGTCGAAAAACCTGGTGGTTTAAACATTAAAGATATTCAAAGTGTCAATGATTTAGCAATTAAAAATAATGCTCAAGTGTATGTTGCTTATAATCGTCGCTTTTTATCCTCAACTTTAAAATTACAAGAGCTGGTTAATAATGATGGAGGTGTCACTTCTTTTAATTTCGAATTTACTGAATGGGGACATATAATAAAAGACCTCAAAAAAAATGAAGGTGTATTACAGGAATGGTTTATTCAAAATTCTTCTCATGTTGTAGATCTAGCTTTTTTTATCGGAGGGCATCCAAGAGAAATAAAAGGCTTTATTTCGGGTAGTGCTAATTGGCACCCAAGTGGAACTATTTTTTCTGGAGCAGGTGTTACTTCGTCTGATGCATTATTTTCTTACAATGCAAACTGGGATTCAGCGGGCAGATGGTGGGTAGAGTTTTTAACAAAAGAAAACAGGTATATCATGAAGCCAATAGAGAAACTTTTTATTCAAAAAAGAGGCTCTGTTGCGGTTAATGAAATTGAAATAAGCGATGATCTAGATCAGTTATATAAACCAGGTTTATTTAGACAAGTTGAAGCATTTATGAAATTTGAAGACAGACTTATGAAAATTGAAGATCAGATAAAAATATTACCTATTTATGAAGAAATTTGTAAAAAATAATTTCATGTAATTTTTATTGCTTTGATTTATGAATCTAAAAAAAGATACGTTGTTTTAAAATAATTATATGCTCAAGAAACTAAAGAGTTTTAAAAGAAATATCAGTTTTCTTGGAATTTTTAATGCTTTTAGACATTTTAAGAGTGTTGAAAAATTAAAGCCTGTTGACATTTTATATTCGTGTACTGATAATAGTAGACCAATACTTATTGACGGAAAATACCATAGCCCATTACTTGATAGTATTAATTTTAAACTAAAAAATTATTCAAACTACACTTTAGCTTTACCATTTTCCAAATACAGTGGAAAAAAAAGCTCTGGTAATACAATAAACTTAAATTTTTATATTATAATTTGCCTTTTCAGGAGGTTATTAAGTAATGGCTCTATTTCATTAAAGAACTTAAAAAATGATCCCTTGATTAAATTTTATTTTTATTTATTTAACAAACTTAATTTAAAAATAATTTTCGGGATTCAGCCCTCAATTGAAATGTGTATAGCTGCAAAATTAGCTAAAATTAAAATTATAGATGTTCAACATGGTATTATTTCAACAGATGAAAAAAATGGCTACTATTCTCCAAAACAAAGATCTAAAATTAATAATAAAGGATGGCCTGATTATATATTTTGCAGGAATAAACAATCATTCAATGAAGTGTTTAGGTTAAAGGAACATACCAAACCATTGATAATAGGTAACCTAAATAAATTTTTTTTTAATAAAATTTACCCTAACAAACAACAAGACATAGTATTTAAAACAAAAAGAAAAACATTTTTATTCACTTTTCAACCTGTATATGAATCAGAACACTTTTCAACAGAAAACTTACATCATAAGATTATATTTCCAACAGCATTAATAAAACTTATTTTTTCTTCAAATTATAACTTTATTTTAAAATTACACCCGTCACAAATTCAAAATAAGGATTTATTTAGACTACATATGAATGCCTTAAATAATTTGTTCTCAGGATGTAAAAATGTAGATTTCATCGTTAATAATAGACAGCCCTTAGAGTTTTCGCTCCTAAATAGTGATATTCACATAACTTACAATTCAGCAAGTCTTTTTGATGCTTATGATTATGGCCTAAAGACTATTCTTTTAGATAATAATTTGTCGAGATTGAATAGTTATTATGGAGAATTAATGATTTCAGATTTAGTAATTGTGAATCCTGATTTAGATATTAACTTTGATAAGCATTTTAAGAAGATTAATCATAACGAGTTAGCATTGGATTTTAACATTAATGATTTTGTTTTAAATAATGTGAAAGTATGCTGAAAAAAATAGATCTTACCAGATTTTTACTTTTTTTATTCCTTTTTCTTCACATAATTCCATTTGTTGTGAAAGAAAATTATCAATTCATAACAATTTTAAACTATTCGCTTATAATTTTTTTATTATTTATTTCCTCATTCAATAATAAAAAAATCAGCACTATTTCAATAATTTTTATTGTCTTAATTTTTATTTCGACCTTAATGTCAGTCTTTGGATACTCTGGAACAATCTCTTCGCTAATTTTAGCAGCTTCCATTCCTCATTTTTTATTTAGTAATATTGAAACAGATAAGGACTTTTTAAAATTATTTTATAAGCCAATAATCCTTTGTTCTTGTGTACTTATATTATTTAGCATACCACTCTATATTGATGTTAAAGATATTCTAATTGATCAATATTACTTAGGAAGGTATTTTGTAACCGCTAGCATTAATTACTGTACCTTAGTATTTAATGCATTTTGTATAATTTTATATTTATTATTTAGAACTAAAACCAAATATGTAGATAAAAAAATATTTTATTCGCTCTTTTTATTTTTTTTTATATCGTTGTCGGTTTTTTTCAGTATTATTTTTTTGACAAGAACAGTTTTTGTTTGTTCCCTGATTATCCTTTTCGCTTACTTTAAAAAAATTAGAAAATATATAGTGTTAATTGTACCAATAATTATATTCTACTATTATGATACTATTTTTTTAGAAGTTGTTACATTTTTTGGTTCTGATACCGTGACTGAAATTGCATCAGATAATCAAAGACTTGATTCTGTAACAGATCTTATAATTTCCCAGATAAATTTTGATTTTGACTTCAGGAATAAAATGTCTTATTCCTCCTTGATTAATTTGATTTTTTCTTTATTTCCGTTAACATTAGTGTTTATATATAATCCGTTTAAAACATTAATTTTAATTTTAAAGAGAAGAGATTTTAGTTTGTTATTAGCTTTTTCATCATCTTTTATTTTGGTTATTTATCAAATGGATTTCCTTTCTATTTTCTCATTTTTTTTCTTAATTAATTACGCCGACAAATTTTTAAAATATAACTCTGATGCTAACAAGGTTAATTGACCAAAGGTTTAGTAAACTTTTTTTATTTGTAAGTGAAGTATTTAATAAATCCTTTTCCTTTATTATATTTTGGTTTCTAGGTATTAAATTATCAGGAGTTGAACTCAATGAGTTCTTATTGGAAATGCCCTTTATCTTTATTTTTTCAACAGTATTATCCTTTGGAGCATCAACTTTTTTTTTAGATCAAAAGAAAAATGATCAAGATACTTTTAATAAACAATTAACTTTTTCTCTATCCCTGGTTGTTATTATTAATATAATTTTAGTAATAACTGCTTTTACCTTGTTTTTATTAAACTTCATTAGCTTTAATCATTTATTACTATTTATTGTTGCGGTTTCTTTAAATCTTAATACAATTTTATCGGAATATTTTTTTGTTTCAAAAAGATATTTTCGGATGATCTTGACAAGCGTAATTCCCAAGGTGATTTTTTACATAGGATTAATTTCTTTAAACGAATATTATTTTATCGATAAAAATATTGTCTATACCCTTATCATATTTTCGCATATTATTATTTCATCACAACTAATCTTCAACATTAACTTTAAGATAACCCTAGATAAAATTGTGAAATATTTTGAGTTTTCTTGGATAATTACCCTACAGCCAATTTTAATTTATTTTGCTTATGTAAGCTTTAGGTACTTTATAGATGTTTCAGATGATTCTAGTTATTTAGTTGAATTTAGTATTTTACAAACTTTTATGGGCTTTTATGCGTTTCTAGTTAGTATCGCAAATAGGTACTTAATTCATGATTTATATGAATCTCTCATTGAAAAATCAGTAGGAAAAGTTTTTGTGCTGAAGTTTTCTTTATTTAATAAATTATTTTTTTTTGTAAGCTTTATTTATCTAAATATTACAGTTTATTATTCCGGATTTAATTTGAATATTGATATTACACAAATGTTTTTTTTAGCAATGTTTTTCATTGTTATAGCTTCACTTCTAAATTTTATATCTCAGTTCTATAAATCAATGATTGTTTTTGACAAGAAATTTAAATTTTTATTATTGATCAACTTATTTTCATCAATTATCACAATTGTATTCACTTATATGTGCTCAATTTTAAATATAAATATCTTATATTCCTTTTCTATAGTTATTGTAAATTTTATAGTTTTTATAATTTATAAATCACAAATAGATTTGGGGTTTTTTAATAAGTTAATTCCTTCGAATTTTATTTTTAAAATGATATTATTATTGTCTATATTTTTTATAATTGAGTACTTTGTATACGTATATAATTTTTACATTTTAACAATAAATATTGCTTTTTTATTATTTATCTTTTTTGACATATTTAATATGGTAATGAAAAATAAATCACTAATATTAAATTCTAAATCATGAAATATTTGAAGTATTTTTTTAATATAACCTTTACTCTATTCAACAAATTAGTATATAGAAGTTCATTTTCGGGTTTTTCGAACGAATTAAAAATCACAACACGATTATACGATTGCGAAGTAGGTAATCATAATTATTTTGGCCCCGGGGTAGTTATTAATCGAACAAAAATTAAAAATTTTTGCAGTATTGCCCCAAATGTTGTAGTCGGAGGTATGGAGCATGATTATACCAAATTTTCAACTTCTACGAAATTATATCCACATGATAAATTTAAAACTACAACAATCCAAGATGATGTTTGGATAGGTGCAAATGCTGTCATCAGAACTGGTTTAACAATAGGAAAAGGCTCAATTATTGGAGCTAACACAGTTGTTTTAAAAGACGTCCCTCCTATGTCAATTGTGGTTGGAAACCCAGGGAAGATACTAAAAAACAGATTTGATGATATTTCAAAAGAAAAAAAATTCATGAGTACAGATTTTTCTGAATCCCCAATTAATGTTCGCAGGAGTTTTAATAATCAACAGTAACTTTAAAAAGTAATAAAAAACCATACATTTTGAAAAAAAAAAAAATTTTTATTATTTATCAATATTTTGGAAGTAAAAACTCTAAATGGAGTACGAGGTGGTATGATTTTTCTCAGGAGTTTGTTGCTAATGGTTATGATGTGACGGTGATTACATCCAATTTTATAAGATCTGATTTTAAAAAAGTAAATTTCTTTAAATCTTTTGTTTTAGATGACGTTAAAGTAAAGTTACTCCCATTTGGTGATGGAAACAATTTAAAGTTGCCTCACAGGATTTTTAATAGTTTATTCTTCATGATTTTCAGCTCCATTTATTTATTTTTTGTTAAAGCCGATAAATATGTTTTTAGTAGTGGTCCTATAACCGCAGCAATACCTATAATATTTAAGAAAAAAAATAAAACAATATTGGAGGTCAGAGATTTGTGGCCTGACGGAGGTTTTGTTATGAACAAAATACCTTCTTTTTTATCTAAACCACTATTTTTAATTCAAAGAATTATTTATAATTCTGCAGGAAAAATAATCACCTGCTCACCGGCTCAACTTTCATATATAAATTCTAATTATCCAGCACTGAGAGAAAATATTTCTTGTGTTGAACACGGAGTTGATCCGAGAATTTTGAATTACGCTACCAAATATAATTCTATTAAACAAAATAATATTTTTAAATATTGGGTAGTAGTTGCTACGTTAGGATATATTCATAACCCTGGAAAATGGCTTAAACTTGCAAAAAAGTTAAATAAAATTGATTCAAACATAAAATTAGTTCTGGTTGGATCTGGTCCACTTCACAAAGAAGTGTCTGAAAATATTGATAAAAATATGATTAATAATATAATTTTGACAGGTCAATTGACTAAAGAAGAATTGTCTAAATGGATTATAAAAGCTGAGTTTTGTTTGTTTACCACTTTAGAAAATAAAGTTCAGCTCACATCTGCTCCAAATAAAATATATGATTATATCGCATTTAAAAAGCCAATACTTATTGATTTAGATATGTGGCACTTAAATCATTATAATGAAATTGTTTGGAAAGTAGATTTTGTTAATTTCTCAAAGAAACATTTAGAATCAATAAGAAATAAGAATTCAAAATTAGATAAAAAGATATTTGATTTTTATATTGGAAGATTATCGAGAAAAAAATTAGCCATAAATTATATAAAATGAAAGATAAAAATAATCTTATAATTGGAGGTTCAGGTTTTGTTGGAACATCTTTAATTAAATTGTTAGGACACGATAAATGTGTTAATATAGATAAGAATCCTTCCAAGTTTTACAATAATATTTCTAAAATTGGAGATATAAGATTCCCAGAACAAATTATTTTAAATGAAGGATTTAAAACAGTAATTCTCTTAGCTGCAGAACATCGTGATGATGTTACCCCCACTTCCAAATACTATGATGTAAATGTAGAAGGAACAAAAAATGTTTTGGATAAAATGGATAGAGCTGGTATTAAGAATATTATTTTTACAAGCTCAGTTGCTATTTATGGACTAAATAAAAATAATCCTAATGAAGATCACATTAAAGATCCGTTTAATAATTACGGCAAAAGTAAATGGCAAGCAGAACAACTGATAAGAGAATGGTACGACAAAGACCCTAAGGTCAAATCTGTTACTATAATTAGGCCAACAGTAATATTTGGTGAGAGAAACAGAGGTAACGTATATAATTTATTGAAACAAATTTGTTCAGGAAAGTTTCTTATGGTTGGAAAAGGTAAGAATAAAAAATCTATGGCTTATGTTGGAAATGTGGTTGCCTTCATCAAAAATCGAATCGAAAAGGAAGAACTAGGTTATCATATATTTAATTATGCCGATAAACCGGATTATAACATGAACGAAATAGTTTCAATTATTGAAGAGAAAATGGAATTAAACATTCCAAAATATAAAATACCCTACAGTTTGGGTATGATTGGTGGTTACTTTTTTGATTTCATTTCTAAATTAACAACAAAAAAAATGGCTATTAGTTCTGTCAGAGTTAAAAAGTTTTGTGCTGTTACCCAATTTGATGCGGCCAAAGCACATAATAGTTTTGACGCTCCGTTCGATTTAAAAAAAGGTCTTGAAGCAACTTTAGAACACGAATTTATAAACCCCAAAAATGATGACGTTCTTTTTTATTCAGAATAATTAAAAACCACTACAGCTTTTTAATAAAGTATGAATGGAATTTATTATTTAACTATATTTTTAAAATGAAAAAAAAATCAAATTATCTAACATTTCTTTACCACGAAGCCACCGACGATCCCAGTAATACCGGATTTCAACGTAATTCTGCTTTACCGTATAAGCACAAGGTTAAAGAGTTTTGCTCTAATATTGATATTATTGTAAGAAACAGAAATAATATAGTTACTGTTGATAAAATTAACACATACAGTAATGCAACACTATTAACCTTCGATGATGGTGGCAAATCAGCTTTATTGATAGCAGATTATTTAGAAAAATATAGTTTAAAAGGTCACTTTTTTATAACCACTAGTCTAATAGGCAATAAATATTTCTTAGATAAAGATGAAATAATTGACCTTCATAAACGTGGCCATATTATTGGCTCTCATTCGCACTCCCATCCAAATGTTTTTAAAAGTTTAACCTACGACAAGATGGTTTTTGAATGGTCAAGAAGTAAATCTATTTTGGAAGATATTATAAATACTAAAATTAATACTTGTTCAATTCCAGGTGGAGATTCTAATTCTAATTCTTATTTGTCAGCGAAAGAATGTGGCTATGACTTTATTTTTGACTCTGAACCAACTCTCAAGCTAAGAAATAAAGACGGCATAATTGTGTTGGGTCGTATTTGTCCAAAGGCTGGGACAAAACTTCAACAAATTGAAGATTTTTGTAAACTCAAGGGAATTAAAAAGCAATTGTATATACGAAAAATTAAAAATATAATTAAAATCTTATTGTTTCCGCTATACTCAAGAATTCATAACGCTAGAAAACATGAAAAATAATTATAGAATAATAGTTTTATTAGGCTCCTCATTACCGAATTTAAATACTTTATCAACATTACTCGATGGAAATTTAAATATTGTTGGTGCAGTAGTTGCCAACCAAAAAAAGCTTGGAATTAATACAAAGTTTTTAAAAAATGCTATAATTAAGCAAGGCTTTTTTAAAGTTGTTTTACAAATAATAGAACGTTTGATATACAAGTTAATTAATGGTAAAAAAGATAAAAAACAACTTGAAAATATTTTTAACAGGGATAAAATATTGAAAAATATAGACGCATTTAGAGAAAATATTATCAAAACTTACTCATACGATTCCCCAGAAACACTTGACTGGATTAAAAGTAAAAATCCTAACCTAATTATCATCCACACCTCATATTGGGTTTCCAGAAAGATAAGAAATATCGTAAACGGAAATGTTATAGGCGCACATCCAGGAATTACACAATTTTACAGAGGAGTTCATTCACCTTTTTGGGCAATTTACAATCAAGACCTTGACAATATCGGATATTCTATTTTTTGGGTAGACTCAGGTGTTGATTCTGGAGATTTAATTTTTCAAGGTAAAATTATTCCTAGAGATGAAGACAGCTATATAAGCCTAAGCTGGAAGGGCATGGCAGCCAGTGCAACTAACATTGAAAGAATATTAAACAAGCACAAAAATATCGATAAAATCCCAAGAATCAAGAATACTAAATTAAGCAAAGACACCATTTTTTATCATCCAACTATATTCAATTATTTAAGATACAGAATGATAGAAAAATTTAGATAATTACATAACTTACATGAGATTATATAAAAAAACAAAAGAGTTTTTTACTTAAATCTAAGCTAGTATTTTGTAATATTCAAATTAAAATTTATTGTTTTAAATACCTATTTTTATCGGTTAATCTTTTTAAAAACCAAATTCTGGAATTCTTATTGATAATAACATTAAAAAGGATCATTAACCTATATTTTAAAAACAAATAAACTTGAATCCATTTACGTAGTATTTTTGTCGAAAGTGGATTGGTGAATTGTTTATCAAAAATATTTAAATATGAAGATGTAATTTTCGTTTTATTGTATTCTAAGCTATCCACTTTGTTAAAAATCTCATTACAAACTGCTAAATAACAATTTAACGGATCGGTAAGATTATTTAAGAGATTCACCGCGTCTTTGGCATTTGTTTTTTTAGAAATCAAAAAAACATCATAGGCATTCCTTAGTGATACAGTTTTGTAATAAAAACCGTCTTCGTTTATTTGATTTGATATTATGGATAAATTTAATTTGTTTGCATAACTCAATACTTTAACTTTATTAATCACTTGAGAATCTTTTTCAATAAAACTATAATTGAATTCCTTTCTATATTTTCCAATTCTTAATATTTCTGAGTGAATTTCTATTGCGGCAATGTTATTTTCTTTTTGAAGTCTTCTGTAATGTCTTGCTTCTGGAAAATGGTAATCATATTTTCCTACATCAGAATATCCAAAATCCCTTAAAATGGTAATTGCTTCGGGATATTCTTCTTTTGAGAAAATAAAATCAATATCTCCAACCATTCGTTCAGCTATATCCTCATAGATACCTGATAATAAGTTAGCAGTTCCTTTTAAAAATATTGGTGTAATACTATTAGTCAGCAGTACTTTGTTTAATTCTTTAGCTTGGGTAATAATTTTTTTATTACGCCTTTTGTTTAAATCAGTAATGTGCTTCATGTAGGTTACTAACTCTTTTGGTAAATAGTGTAAAAAATTACACCTTTTCAAATTGCAATACAATGCAGGAAATACAAAATGAGTTGTGCTTAACCTAACAACACTATCCCAATCAATATTCTTAGATTGCAAATGTTTTTCAATTAATTTTCTATTACTGTAATCCAAAGAAATGGTCAAGCATTTAGCAACAAAATATAGTGTTTCTTTAAAATTCAAGGATATTGGTATTATAGATGTGTTTTATTTTCTCGTGTATTTCTATTTTTAAAAAACATGACAAGTGTATAAGGAACATATGAAATATATAAATTCTAAAAGACTATATTTCATTTTTTTTGTTAATTTTTAATTGGAAATGAAAATACTAAGGATTATATTTTTCTATAATCACTAATTTCATTAAATATAATTTTTAATTAACATGAGATATATTTGTTTTTAACATTTTCAAAAATTTCAATTTTCAAAATAGATTTTCATTATAAAGAATTACTAAATTTGTAATATGAAAGGAATAATTCTTGCTGGAGGTGATGGTTCTAGAATGTACCCAATAACCAAAAGTGTTTCAAAACAATTATTGTGTATTTATGATAAGCCAATGATTTATTACCCTCTTTCCACTTTACTTTCAGCTGGAATTACAGAAATTCTTATTATATCTAGTCCTCATGACTTAGCGAATTACATAAAATTATTAGGATCTGGCAATCAACTTGGTATTAAACTTTCTTATCAGAAGCAATCAAAACCAGAAGGTTTAGCTCAGGCTTTTATAATCGCTGAAAAGTTTATTGGTACGGATGATGTTTGTTTGGTTCTTGGAGACAACATATTTTACGGTAATGGTTTAGATGAGTTGTTATATGATGCAATTGAAAATGTAAGACAAACCAGAAAGGCTACTGTTTTTGGATATTATGTAAATGACCCAAATAGATATGGAGTTTTAGGTTTTGATGATTCTATGAAAATTATTTCAATTGATGAAAAACCATTAAAACCAAAAAGTAATTATGCTGTTATTGGTTTGTACTTTTATCCTAATTCAGTTATTGAAATATCAAAGGCAATTACTAAAAGTAAACGTGGTGAGCTAGAGATTACATCCGTTAATAATACTTACTTAAATAATAATGAACTTAATGTTCAACTTTTAGGGAGTGGTTATACATGGCTTGATACTGGAACACCAGACTCACTTTTAGAAGCATCAAACTTCATACAAACTATAGAAAAACGACAAGGAAAAAAAGTCGCTTGTATTGAAGAAATAGTTTTTAATAAGGGTTATATCAATTATCTACAATTAATGACTTTGGCTCAAACTTTAAATTCAAGTGAATATGGTCAGTATTTATCAAAAGTAATAGCTAAATGAATTTAGTAAAAACAAATATCAGTGGCCTATTTGTGTTAAGTCCAATAATTTATAATGATCAAAGAGGTTTTTTTACCGAGTTATACAATAAAAAAAATATAAATAATTTATTAGGAGATATAAATTTTGTTCAAGACAATCAATCAGAGTCTTTTAGAGGCGTTTTAAGAGGATTACATTTTCAAAAACCACCTTATTCCCAATCTAAATTAGTTTTCTGTGTAAAAGGCACTGTTTTAGACGTTGCTTTAGATCTTAGAAAAAATTCAAAAACCTATGGACATTTTAATACAATAATTCTTTCAGGTGATAATAAAAAGCAATTATTTATTCCTAAGGGTTTTGCACACGGTTTTGTGGTTTTAAGTGAATCTGCAATTCTTTCTTATAAAGTTGATAATTATTATAACCCTGAATCTGAAAGCGGGATAATTTGGAATGATCCCGATTTAAATATAGATTGGAAAATAAATAAAAATGAAATTTTGATATCGAAAAAAGATAAAAAATTATCATTATTTAATGATTTTATAACTCCATTTTGATGAAAGTTTTAGTAACAGGGGGAAATGGGCAATTGGGATATGAATTAAAAAAGATTTCACAAGAAAATAATAATTATGAATGGACATTTACTTGCCGTCAATCTTTTGATCTTTCAGATTTAAATAATATTAATAATTATTTAGATAAATGTAAAGCTGATATTATTATTAATTGTGCAGCATATACCTCTGTAGATAGTGCTAATGATGATTTTGAGCTTGCAAATATTGTTAATCACAAATCTGTTAGTTTAATAGCTAAATGGTCTTATAATAATAATTGTAACTTCCTACACATTTCAACGGATTATGTCTATGATGGAAACTCTTTGCTTCCATATGTTGAGTCAGATCAAACAATTCCATTAAATAATTATGGGAAATCTAAATTATTAGGTGATTTAGCATGTCAGAAATATAATCCTTACTCAATTATTATTAGAACAAGTTGGTTATATACTAGTTTTGGTAATAATTTTTTAACTAAGATGATAACCAAAATGCAAAATAATGATGAAGTTTTTGTTGTCGATGATCAGTTTGGTTCACCTACTTATGCAAGGGATTTAGCTAATACTATTTTTGATTTAATACATAATAAAAAATGGCTGCCTGGTATTTATAATTACTCAAATAATGGTAAAGTTTCTTGGATTGATTTTGCAAAAGAAATAAAATCTATATGTGGCTTTCGTACAACTATTAAGCCTATATCCTCAAAAGAATATCCTCAAAAAGCCAAACGCCCAAAATATTCTGTTTTAGACAATTCTAAAATAATAAATACGTTTAACATTAAGCAGATTGATTATTTGGAAAGCTTAAGGGAGTGTATTAAACTTTTAAAAAATGAATAATAATATATTAATCACTGGTGGAGTAGGTTTTATTGGTTCACATGTTGTACGTTTTTTTGTAAATAAATATCCTAATTATCACATTTATAATTTAGATATTCTTTCTTATGCCAGTAATATTGATAATTTAGATGATATAAAAAATAAAGATAATTATACCTTTATCAGAGGGGATATTTGCGATAATAATTTAGTCAAGGATATTTTTAAGAGTTATAAAATATCTAAAGTAATACATATAGCAGCCGAATCTCATGTTGACCGCTCTATTGATGATCCACTTTCTTTTGCTCAAACCAATGTGCTAGGAACTTTAAATTTATTACAAATAGCCAAAGATCATTGGCAAAATAATTATTCAAATAAATTGTTTTATCATATTTCTACGGATGAAGTATATGGATCACTTGGAAATGATGGACTTTTCACAGAAACTTCAAATTATGACCCTCACTCACCATATGCGGCATCAAAAGCATCTTCAGATCATTTTGTCAGATCATTTAAAGAAACATATAATTTTCCCATAGTGATATCTAATTGTTCAAATAATTTTGGTCCAAATCAGTATAGTGAAAAGCTTATACCCTTGGTAATTAAAAATATTATAAGTAATAAATCAATTCCTGTTTATGGAAATGGTGAAAATATTAGGGATTGGATATATGTAGATGACCACGTAAAAGCTATAGACCTTATATTTCACAGTGGGAAAATAGGTGATACTTATAATATTGGGGGGTCTAATGAATATAAAAATATTGATTTAATCCATGAAATAATTAATATAACAGATTACCTACTTAAAAGACCTGTAGGATCTTCATTAAAACTTATAAATTATGTTTTGGATCGACCTGGACATGATTTTAGATATGCAATAGACTCGTCTAAATTAAATAATCAATTAGGGTGGAAGTCTTCTAGAAATTTTAAAAAAAATATTGAAAAAACAGTACTATGGTATATCAAAAAGTTTAATCAATATGAAAAATAAGTAGTTTTCAGAAAATTTAATCTTTAATTTCTTTAAGTAAATTAAGTGTAGGTTCTTTAACCAGAATATATATGACTGAAAGCAACAGTCCAATAAATAAATTAACCAATACCAAAAGTTTCCTGTTAGGCTTAGACCTTTCATTTGGTACAGAAACTTCGTCGATTACCGAAAAAATTGGTGTATCTTTATTAAGCTTTATCTTATTATTATTATACTCTGAAGCTAAATTTATTAGTATGTTTTGTTGAAGTTGATATTCACTTTCTAGTTTTTGTAATTCAGACATAAAGCGTGCTGTTGAAATACTTTTGTTAGAATCTTTAAATTCTGCTAATTTATTTTGTAAAAAATCAAACTCAACTTGTTTTAGTTCATACTGTTCTTTAGAAAATTCTAATCTTTCTTTAATTTTATTAGTTCTGACCTCAATTATTTTAGATTGTAAGCTTTTAGTCACCTTTTCCACAAGTTGACTGCTGATAAAAGAATCTTCATCTGTCGCCATAACTTTGATGTATCCTTCTTCCTCGTTTAATTCTATTGAAAATTTTGATCTAAAAAAATTAATTAGACCATAATCTTCCTTGTTAATAAAATTATAATTTTTGAGAACTTCTTTATTAATTTTATTATTTTTTTCATTTAAAAATAATCCAATGGTATATTTTTTAACAAAACTAATTGGATCAATATTTAAAAAACTTTGTTTTGAAAGTAAATATTCTTTAACAGTAAATTTTTCAGCTTTTAAGTTTGTCAACTCTTCGTCAAGCAAATTAAGCGAGAATTCCTCTGAATCTATAATATTTGTATATACAAGGGGTGACAAGTAGGAATCACCTGTTGCATCAGTTTGAAAGATATTAATACCTGCTAGTGAAGCCAAAGAACCTAATTTATTATTTGTGCCAGATGTTTGGTCATCACTAACTTGAGGGACAAAAGTAGTTTGAGAGGTATACTCTGTAGGGGACAAAAGAGCAAATAAGCATCCAACAAAAAAAAACGATATTAAAGCTTTAGAAATAAATTTTCTTTCTTTCCAAATTTTTCTTGCAATAGCTATGAGATCAATTGAATCTTCACTTTTATTAATGTATGAATTTTTCTGATTGTCCATCATTTTACTGTAATTTTGTCGCAATCAAAACAGAGGTTAGGGTAGTTGTTATAAAAGTCATAGTACCAGAAATCTCATCAATAAATCTTTGGAAACGTACTCTACCACTCTCGCCTTCTGGTCTAAAATCGGTTACAATTATTGAGTTGGGGAGAACCTTGGGGTTTTTAAACCACCCAATTCTTTTGGTTTTGCCATTTGGTAAAACCACGTAGGACTTTCCACCATTTTCGGTTAATTTACCACCTGAGTTTTTAATATATCTTTTCGCTTTTAATCCTTTTTCCCAAATAAAATTAGATTCATTTTTTACAGCGCCTGTAGTAGAAACAATTCCTTTGTTAGATGCAATATTTATAATATCACCATTTTCAAATATTTCTTGAGCATCTAGATCCCTAAAGTCTAGTGAAATTAATTTTCCGTCTCTAATTAGAGTTGATGATTCTAAATTAGCATATAAAGTTAATCCTCCAGCATAATTAATTATATCTCCTAAATTTGAGTTATTAAATTCAGCAACAACAGTTTGAGGAAAATTAACTTCTCCGGAAATACTAATCCTTATGGTTTCTTGAAATCCAAGTATTTGCTTAACAACTAAAATATCTCTATCTCTTAATAAAAATCCGTTATCAGGTTTATCCTTGAGACCTAGTAGATAATCTTTATCAATTTTGACATTATATTTCCTAACAACCCTTTCATTTAAAACATCTAATTCAGGTCTATTAATAATTAGTTCTTCTTGATTTGCGCTTATTTGAAATCCGCCGGAAAGCAATAATAGGTCTTCAACATACATGTTTTCCTCTAGACTATAAATCTCAGGGTTCTTAACATAGCCAAATATTCCCACTGTTTTATCAAGGTTCTCGGTTGTAGCAGTGCTAAATAGTACAACTCTATCTCTTGGATATAACAATGTAGAATTCAATTCTTCTAAATTGTTAAATTCAAATGTCAGGTTGTTAAATCTTCCTGTTTCATTATTATATCTTTTAATATCAATTCTAGATTTTAATAAATTTGCAAGAAAAGCTGGATTATTAATCTGTGATGTACTGAAAATTAGATCATATAGACTTAGATTTTCTGCCCAATTTACAGAAATGTTGTCAACTCCATACCCACTGATAGAAACAGATTTTGCTCCTTCAACTCTTTTGTTACTGTAAACTCTCACTTCATCCATATCATTTAACGCTACAAATTTAGTAGAATTTAAAACCTCGTTTAAATTATATGAATTATTAACTGTAATACCATTAATGACACTGGTAACATCAACTTTTTCAGTGTAAGCATCAGGTAAAACCCCTTTTGCTGCATCACTTATTAATGATTTTAAATTTTTATAAGTTCCAAGTGAATAAATACCAGGCTCAACTACATGCCCTAAAATTGTTACTTGATTTAATTCAATATCTAAAATTGGAAAAAATGTAATTTTATCACCGTCTGACAAATTAACTTTTTTACCAAAATATATAGCTTCTTGGTAATTAAATGTAATTAGTTCTCTGTCAGCAATAACTTCTTTTGATCTTTTTTCAGCTGGTGTAATTCTGCTGATATTTACTTTTTTAGTTTGTGCAGTTACTGGAAGACCTCCAGAATATTTCAATAATTCCTTTAGTCCTTCGTTTTCTTTTAGTTCAAATATGGCATTATTGTAAACTTCACCTTGTAATAAGAATCTATTTTTTCTTGTATCGACAAATACTATATCATTGTTTGTGAGTCTAACATCTTCTTTTAGTTGACCCTTTGTTATATAATCGTAGAGATCAATAGTTTTAAAGAGCTTATTATTTCTATATATTTTAATTTCTCTAAGAGACCCGCTGGTTTTGATACCTCCTGCGGCATATAGAGCAGATAAGGCAGAGCCAGAAGTATTTAATATGTGTGGGCCCGGAGCCATAACTTGGCCTAAAACTACAACTTTAACAGGTCTTAATTGTGTTAAAGAAACATCCATAAACGTTTTCTGAGGAGTACTGGTTAATCCAGACAGGTATTTACCTAGAAATACTTTTAATCTTGACTTTAATGTTTTAAACGAATTTCCCGAGGCAAAAAAGAGACCATAACCCCTAATGTTAATATTACCGTTTCTATCAACTTTTAAATTTTGTTCAAAAGAGTTGTCTCCGTAAGCGATTATTCTTAACTCATCACCAGGGGCAATCAAATACCCCTCATCAATATTTCCAAGCAAATACTCTTTATCTAAAAAAGGATTATTATTAAAAATATCATATCCAAAATATTTTGCATAAGATACTTTTTTTTGTTCACCTTCATCGTTTTCTTCATCGTTTTCTTCATCGTTTTCTTCATCGTTTTCTTCTTCGTTTTCATTTTCAGAATCCGTATTATCTTCCGGGTTTTCAGAGTTTAGATCTGAAAAAAAATCATTTATCAATTGATCATAGCTAATACCTCTTTGAGCAGCCAATTGTCTGGCTTGTCCTTCAGTCATTCCACTGGCTTCAAGGGCTTTAACTGCTTGTGCAGGAGTTGTGATATTTTGAGCCTCAGCCTGTTGAACAGCTTGATTAATTAAGGCTTCGTTAGTCTGGGAGTAACCATATATTGAAAACAATAATAAAATACATAAATATTTCATAGACCTATTTTGGATTGCAAATATATGAAAAAACTAAAAAACAAATCTTTTATTGCTTTTCGTTTCATAATTTTGAATCGATTAAATAATTTAAAAAAACATATTCTGTAATATTAAATATATAAATTTGTTTTAGTTATGAATTTAGAATTTACTTACATTTTCTACTATATTGGTGTATTTATCCTGACCCTTTTTCTTTCACGATTTGTTTTTAGTAGGTATATCAGTTTCGCTAAGAAATATGGCTTGGTAAAAAGTGTTAACGCTAGAGCCTCACATAAAGGCCAAGTATTTACGGGTGGAGGAGTTGTTTACGCTGCAGTAATTATGGTTGCTGCCCTGGTATTAGACGATTTAGACTTTACATATTTTTCAAGATTGAGTCCCGTTCTTGCTACATCAATATTGGTTTCAGTTCTTGGATTCTATGATGATTTTAC
>MDTG01306014.1_pt1 | contig 29925 bp, 23 predicted proteins | sample 811421 | NCBI WGS metagenome assembly MDTG01 (sample SAMN05326645, study PRJNA326480) | marine metagenome | isolation source: seawater | place: Pacific Ocean: South East | collected 2011 | reverse complement strand
TATGGCCTCTGCCCCTCCTGCTGATATCACTCCATCTCTCTATCCGGATTTAGAGTCAAATGATGATCCAATGGCTATGGCCTCTGCCCCTCCTGCTGATATCACTCCATCTCTCTATCCGGATTTAGAGCCAAATGATGATCCAATGGCTATGGCCTCTGCGACTCCTGAAATTCTCTATCCTGAGTACTTTAATCGAATCATTACGGAGTATTTGTTCCTCAACCTGCCTCAGGTTGAAGCATCTCCACCACCGTGGGAGCATAGACATGCTGAGACCTCAGTTCCGCCGATGTCAGCGTTGGTTGGCAAAAGCTCCCTATTTACCCCTGAGGACATTAATCGTATCACTAACCCCCTGTGTCAGGTTGAAGCATCTGCGCCACAATTAGAGGTTAGACAAGTAAAAAGTAACTTTGGCTTCTAAGCTATCGTTATCTACACTGCGGACTCTTGGCGCTGAGTAATAACACAAAGTAGCCCAGGAGTCCTGACAGTAATGAACCTGAAATCACACCTAAGCGCACCAAGTTAGCATAGCTCGCTTCACTGCCGGCAAAAGCTAATGTGCCGATAAATAAACTCATGGTAAAACCAATCCCACAAATGAGTGCAACACCGTAAAGATTCCACCAATTCGCCCCTTGCGGAAGACTGGCGATACGACACTTAACACTCAGCCAACTGGCACCGAATATACCGAGCTGTTTACCAAAAAATAACCCACAGGCAATCCCGAGAGGTACAGGCTTGATAAAGCTGGCCAAATTGATATCGGCCAATGGAATACCTGCATTGGCAAAGGCAAAAATAGGCAAAACCCCAAATGCTACCCACGGGTGCAATGCTTCTTCAAGGTGATGTGACGGTGAATAACCGGGTCGTTTGGGATCGGTTGTCGGATATGCCAGCGCTAACACCACCCCGGCCAACGTGGCATGGACGCCTGATTTTAATACACAGACCCACAATATTACGCCTACAATACCGTAGGGCAAAAATCGCATCACCCCTAAGCGATTAAATACAAACAATACTGCCAAACAAATTCCTGCCATGCCTAAGGAAAACATTGACAGTTGATAAGTATAAAAAATCGCAATAATCACGATCGCACCCAAATCATCCATGATTGCCAGTGCCGTCAAGAAAACTTTTAATGAGACAGGTACACGCTTGCCCAGCAATGCCAAAACACCTAACGCAAACGCTATATCCGTCGCCGTCGGGATAGCCCAGCCATTGAGATAGGCTTTGTGCTGCCAATTAATAGCGACATAGATAGCCGCGGGCACAAGCATGCCGCCAATGGCAGCAATCCCTGGCAGAGTGGCTTTAGCAAAACTGTTTAACTCCCCAGAAATCATTTCCCGTTTGATTTCGAGCCCTACCAAAAAAAAGAAAATCGCCATCAAACCATCATTGATCCAAAGAATTAATTCTTTGGATAATTTAAAGCGCTCAAAACCAATGGTAAATTTTATTGACAATAAATCTTGATACCACGGGCTCAACGCTGAATTATCGACAATAAGTGCTAATACTGCTGCCAGAAATAAAACAACCCCCCCTGTGGATTCGAGTTTCATGAATTTAGTGATGGCCTTTAACATGGCCGGGGTTTCGTGATTGTAAAAGTCACTCATTAGAATTCTTCCCGCTTGAGTTCTGCCATATAGGCGTTATGTTCTGCCAGCTCGGTATCATTTGCCATGACAACCGGCAACTCTTTCGCAAAAGCAAGCTTCGTCCCCTGCTCTTCAGTGCCGGTTTCTTCTTGCGTCCCACCCCCGCTAAACAAATTGCCCTGGCCTCCGGTCATCGCTAAATAGACTTGAGCTAATAATTCCGAATCCAGCAATGCGCCATGATAATCACGGTTAGAGTTATCGACATGATAACGCTTACACAACGCATCTAAGTTATTTTTTTGACCAGGGTGTTTTTTGCGGGCATAGGTTAATGTATCAAAGATGGAACAGTATTTATCGACCTTGCCGATCTTCTTGTCATATAAAGCAAATTCATGATCGATAAACTTCACATCAAACGGCGCATTGTGAATAATCAATTGGGCGCCATTGATAAAGTCAAAAAAGCCTTGGAAAATCTCAGCGAATAGCGGCTTGTCTTGCAAGAACTCATCACCAATCCCGTGGACAGCATAAGCGCCTTTGTCTACTTCTCGCTCCGGATTGATGTAGACATGGTAATGCTCTCCCGTCAACCGCCGGTCAATCATTTCGAGACAGCCAATTTCGATAATACGATGGCCATGTTTAGGATCAATACCCGTGGTTTCAGTATCTAAGATAATTTGTCGTAATTTCATTTTGCCTGCTTCTGTAATAATTCGTCGATGGCTAGATTGGCAAGTTCATCGGCAATTTCATTCTCGCGGTGACCTGAATGGCCTTTAACCCAATGCCACTCAATATCATGGTTAGCCACTTCCGCCTCCAGCCGTTGCCATAGATCAGCATTCTTGACGGGCTTGTTATTGCTAGTCTTCCAGCCTCGTTGTTTCCAATTGTGGATCCATTGAGTAATACCATTGCGCACATACTGTGAGTCTGTGGTCACAATAACATGACAGGAGCGATTCACAGCGGCCAAGCCCTCAATAGCAGCCGTTAATTCCATGCGGTTATTAGTAGTCTCTGCCTCACCACCGTAAAGCGACTTCTCGGTGTCACCATAGCGTAACAACACTCCCCAGCCACCGGGACCAGGATTGCCACGACAGGCACCATCAGTAAATATTTCGACAGTTTGACTCACGTTAACTCCGCGTTGTTGGTTCAATGATCCGCCCTTTTGCCGGGATCGATTGCAACGTTTGGCGCACTGGCACCGGATCAACTGGCGTTAGGGACTTACGCGCAACAATCAAATAAATTCCCCCAAGCGTCGGCCATATGGTCTGCCCCAGACTGTCCATATAACTCCAATGCTCCTGCATTGACGGCGATTGACGTGGCACACGGTAACAAAACACTTTGTAGCTATCAATAGTGCAATCAAGCTTAGCTAACCATCGACGAATGCGGTACAAGCTGTGAAAACAACCATTCCACGGCATTCCCCCACCAGAGCCCTTAAACCAACGGGCCACACCCCAGAGGCTGCCGGGATTAAAGCCCAAGATCAACAACCGTCCGCTCGCAATTAGTGCTTGGGCAGCTTGTTGCAAAACCACTTCTGGTGCTTCGACAAATTCCAAGACATGGGGTAATAACACAACATCAACACTGTTAGGTTGCAGAGGTAATCGCATAAAGCTAGCAGCAATTTGCTGCCCTAAGACGCCATTTGCTTGCTGGTGATTGATTAACGTGCGTTGACGAATGGGGCTGGGAGCGAGCCACGCTAAATCCGTACCGCCACCCACTTGCACTATATGGTAACCGACGAAATCTGGCAAACAATGTTCCAATTCACCCGCTTCAGCACGATAGACATACTGGCCCAAATCGGTCTGATACCAAGCATGTAGCTGTTCAAAATAGTCGGCTTGTTGCAAGTCCTTGCCCTCAGTGTCGGTGGCCATGAGGTAAGAGAGTCTAGCAGATTTGGCCATTGAGAGAAATATCATGTGGACTATCAATGGGTTATACAAAAATTGTCCAAAACCAGTTGCTTGTGCTGCGCAAATTCTATATGATGAGCCAATTTTGTGAACAAACATTAGGGAACAATTATGGTGGACGTTGTTGCAATACCTGCACTCTCAGACAATTACATATGGCTGCTAGTGGATAGAGGACAAAATGCCTGTGCCGCGGTGGATCCGGGGCAAGCCGAACCCGTGCTGGAGTACATTGCAGCCGAAGGATTACACTTAACTGCCCTACTCATCACCCACCACCATTGGGACCACACCAATGGCATCCCCAAAATCCATGAACAGCACGATATCCCCATCTATGGCCCTATGTTCGAGCAGATCCGAGGCGTGACCCATGGTCTCGAAGAAAACACCGAACTCAGCCTCGATGGCCTGGGCGTGCATTTTCGGGTTATTAACACCCCAGGCCATACCGATGGTCAAATTGCCTATTATGGCGGCGGCATGGTATTTACTGGTGATACCTTATTCTCTGGCGGCTGTGGGCGCTTATTTGAAGGAACCCCTGCACAAATGCACAATTCACTGCATAAACTGGCCAATTTACCTGATGACACACTGCTGTATTGTGGCCATGAATACACGCTCAAGAATTTAGAATTTGCCAAACTGGTTGAGCCTGACAATGCGGCTATCGATAAACGCATTGTTGAGGTAAAAGCCTTGCGAGAACAAGGCTTACCGAGCCTGCCTTCGACAATGGGCGTCGAGAAGCAAACCAATCCTTTTTTGCGTTGCCATGTGCCTGCCATACAGCAAGCGGCGATGGATTACGCCGGTGAAGAACTTGTCGAAGACGCGGACGTATTTGCTGCGATTCGACAATGGAAAGATAATTTTTAACGAGAGGTTTACCCTTTGATCACTTATAAAAATAACTTGAGCTCGCGCCTGAAGCATCTTTTAGTCTTTACCTTAGGGATCAGTGCTGTCACCGGTACGGCGGCTATCACCTTGGCTGAACACGAACAAAAATACCCGAATTACAAACAAGCAGAACAACGGGCCGCATCCCATCACAGTGCTTACCATACCTACTCTGATAATAGCGATGTCTGGCACATGGTCGTGGACGACTTTAAACTTCCTCATTATTCCAATACCCCTGAGGTACAAAAACAAATTGATTGGTATGCTTCGCACCCAAAATATCTCGAAAAAATAGCCAAACAAGCCACACCTTACCTCTATTATATTTACCATCGCACCCACAGCCGTGGATTGCCTGGCGAGTTAGTCTTGTTACCAATGATCGAAAGCACCTATGATCCCTTTGCTTACTCTGCCGTCGGTGCTGCTGGGCTTTGGCAATTTATGCCCGGCACCGCATCAGGATTTGGTATCAAACAAAATTGGTGGTATGACGGCCGCAAAGCTATCGTGCCATCAACAAAAGCAGCCCTGGATTATTTAACCTATTTGGATAATTTTTTTAATGGCAATTGGTTACTGGGTATTGCCGCCTATGACTCTGGTGAAGGAACAATTCAACATGCCATTGATCGCAATGCCAAAAAAGGCCGGCGTGGGGATTTTTGGGATTTGGCAGTGCCAGTAGAGACCGTATCTTATGTGCCTCGTCTGTTAGCGTTAGCAACTATCATTGAGAACCCCAAAAAATACAACGTCCATTTGCCCCCTATACCGAACACACCGTATTTTACTGAGGTGGATGTGGGCCATCAAATTGATTTAGCCGAAGCTGCCAAAATGGCAGACATGCACGTGAATAAGTTATATCAGTTAAATCCCGGTTATATCCGTTGGGCCACCGATCCTGATGGACCCTATAAATTATTGATTCCCGTTGAGAATGCCGAAACCTTCAAAGCCAATCTCGCCAGTGGTAACAAACATTACACCAAATGGCGCCACTACAAAGTTCAGCCTGGCGATACTCTTGGCCAAATTGCCCAACAGCACCATACCTCGGTATCTGCTGTGCGCAAAGTCAATCACTTAACATCCGACAATATCCGCGTCGGCAGAACCTTGTTGATCCCAGGCAATACCAAACAGGTGAGTGGCAGCAATCCGAGTGAGCATAGTGCTTACCCCGACAAAAAAGTCGACAACCATCCAGGCCCCGAAAAAACGCTTTATACCGTCAAGTCTGGTGACAACCTCTGGAGTATTTGCAAAACATACCACGTTAAGCCCGCAGAAATTCGCTTTTGGAATAAAGATCTAAAAGGCAACAATCTTAAAGTCGGCCAAAAGCTGGTGATTTGGCAGCGCAAACAACATAGCACAGCCCATACCAAAGCAAAGCCCGTGACTTACACCGTCAAAAGCGGCGATAATTTGAGTAAAATTGCCAAGCGCCATCATACGACGGTGAGTAACTTACGCAAGCATAATCATTTGACTTCAGATAAGCTTAAGGTTGGACAGAAATTGCAGATTAGCTAAATCTTTTTTTAGCGATTATCCATGCAAACAGACCCCGAAATAAGATTAATTTAATCTGGCATACCTATACTCCTTTATACTTATAGAATAAACGAATAACAAAGGTGATTATGATGCCGATTACTGTTGATCTACGCGCTAAGAGACTTGATGAAAGCGAGCTCAAACGTCAAATTAGAGAATCAGATGCAGCGGACATTCAAGCATTTTTTGATATCTACCGAAATGATATCCCGTTACTAGCCTATCTGGCTAATCTCAATCTGGAACAAATATCGAGGGACGATATTCGGAATAACTTTTTTCACCACCTCAATGATCCTGAACGCGCGGCTCGAGCTTATCGCAAACTGATGATGTTCACTAAATGCTATAATTATCTTACTGAGGACGAAGCTGCGCAGCTAAAAAACATAAAGTATAATGCTGAACAAGGAGCATTTCAGATTCAAAAATACTTAGAAAACCAAGTCCGTCCTCTGGGAGTGGAAGCATTTGAAAGAAGAGACAGGATAGAGCGTGCAGCGGATTCTAATCGTCTACCAATAATGAATATCCGTAGAAATTGTCGACAAAAAGGCTTAGCGAATGCGATCGAAGAAACTTCTCAACAAATATTAATTAAATGCTCTGTTGCTACACTTGAGCCCGCCATTCGCTTCTTGCATGACTTGATTCAGCATTCTGCCACTGAAATCAATCTTGCTAATCGGTACACAAATAAGGATGCCGAGAAAGTTAATGCACCGTCTCCTAGTGAAATAAATCACTACACCAAGCAAATTCTCGACGCTGCATTTAGCAATAATAATTTTAACACGATTGGCAAAGGTGTGTTTGGGCGAAAAACGCCAACGGCTATTGCCGAGATAAGAGCGGAGCTAGCAAAAGACAATGTAGACTTGGCAAAAATCCAACGCATTATAGATAAAGCAATAGCGGATCGACCAACGTCCTTTTTAGGGATGGGTGGCCGTGAAGAAAGTCTGCATGATTTTTATCAAGCTATTAGTGAATTAGTCAAGATGGCAAACAACCCCTCTCTAGAAATGCAATCTGTTGCTGGTGCTCCTTCTATGACCCACTCGGGTGGTAACGATGAAACTTGATAATCATAGTTGACGATATTTTTACTAACGGCGCTATCCGCGCTCTACTAATGCCGCTAGATACGCTTGCGGCGTGATTATCCGACCTTTAAGACCAAGTTCAGCCTCAGCACTGTCCAGTGCTCGCTGTTCACGCTCAGCGGTTGTTGCATCGGACATATCCCAAGTCACTTGAATCAACTCACGTGTTCCGTCTGAACTTACTGCAACGAAATCGACTTCATAACCTGCTTTGGTTTCATAGTAATAAACTTGCTTGCCGGCCCGGCGTAAATCGAGATAAATTAAATTTTCAAAACATTTATTGTAGAGATCATTCACACTCAATGCCATGGCATTAATTAATCCGGTATCAATAGCGTATATTTTTTTGGTGCGATTCTGCTTAACACGTTCGGATTCTGCATAGAATGGCACGGTGAATACCAGAAAAGCATCTTCCAAGTATTCCATATAATTATGCAGAGTATCTTTGCCAATCTTATGCCCCTGGCTTTTGACATCATTATAAAATTTATTGATTGAAAACTTTGTCGCGGCATTCTTCAATAAGGTATTAGTTAAGTATTTTAGCAGCTTTATGTTAGAGACATTGTAACGTTCAATGATATCCCGCAGAATCACCGTATCAACATAGGTCTGCAATGTAGCACGCCACTCCCGTTCAATTAAATCCTGTACTCCAGGGAAACCACCCAAGATAAAATAATTCAGTAAATTCTCCTGTAGGAAGTCGTAATCACGTTTGCTAAGTGGTTTGTTAGGTAATGTGCGATCGTTTGCGCTAAGGAATTCACTAAAATCATAGGGCCAAATTTCTGTTGCTAAGGAGCGGCCTCGTAATGAAGAGGCAATTTCTTTACTCAGTAATTTTGCCGATGATCCGGTTAGATAGAGTTGCACGTTCTTACTATCAAAAAACCGTCGTACTACTAAATGCCAATCTGGTACATTCTGTACTTCGTCCAAAAATAAATAACAACAACGATCATGATTCTCTGGATAAAGCGTATAAAAATCATCTAACAATGCCCCCATTTCTTTTGCTGTCATGGGTAGTAGCCGGTCATCTTCAAAGTTAATCAGCAGTATTTGCTCTTCTGCCACACCCCCATCTAGTAGCTGATTGATCGTCTGGTAGAGAAAATAGGTCTTGCCCACCCGTCGCATGCCAATAGCCACTTTAATAACATCGTCGGCAAGAGGAAAGTCACAATGACGCTCTACACAATTTCCAAGCTGGTTAAGAGCGGTAAATGTTTCGTCAATTAATGTCGGTAATAGTGAGTTCACAGTCTATGTATCCTTTTCTATAAGGACAACTATAGCTCATTATATCCCTATATACAAGGATATAATTTCATAAAAGCATCCTTATGCATAAGGATACCTTGCTTTTGATAATCATAATACATTGAAAAATAACAATTATTTACCAAAGAATCGCGGATACTCCCGTACAAACATATCCATCTCCCCTATCATTTGCCAGATTAACTCGCGGCAGGGGTGTAGCTCTTTGTGGTGGGACATGGCACTGTAGGCGCGATTTGCCGCCCGCTGCAGGCATGGCACCCCAGCATTGGATACGGTATCTCTGATCACCTCTACAATCTCATAGAGCGCCTCAAAGTCCTTTTTGGTGAATGCCTCAACCATTCGGTGCTTTTCATTGGGTAACTCTTCATAAAGCAGGGTGAACATATCAATAGCCCTGCTTTTAGATTTGCCCATCAAATGGGTACCGAGCTCGATATCAATGGTGGCTAGGCTGGTTTTGAGCTTGTTGTCCGGAAGCTCTCGAGTTGCATAAAACAGCGCATCTTCGGCCATTTCTCGAGAAAGTGGCTTGCTATAGACCCTGGTGATGGAGGAGTATTCTTTGTCCTCGTCGGATAAGCCGGCATGGCCGGTTAACGCATAAATTGGGACGCTATAGCTGTAGGATATCTGACGCGCGGTCTCAAGACCATCAATGCCAGGCAGACCGATATCCATGAAAATAACATGGTAGCGGTCTTCTTTGACCATCTCCAGGGCTTCTTCGCCGGATTTGGCGAGCTCTACCTCAGCCCCAAGAGCTGTTAGCAGCATGGTAGCCGCTTTGGCGGCAATGGCTTGATCTTCAACGACTAAAACGCGTAATGATTTATTAGACATGGGGTCTTCCTCCTCTGAAAACATGCTACCCACTATACGCCCATGTGGCAAATAAATCAACAGCCTTCATGGAAGTGTCAGCTTTGCTTCAGAAATCCTTATTCTTCATGGAGATAACACCTCACCTTATGCGCCGCCCCTGTTTCCCTGGGATAGGCTTGTTTACACTTATCCATAGCCTTAGGACAGCGGGGATGAAAATGGCAACCTGACGGTGGCGCCATAGGAGACGGTTGCTCGCCAACAAGAGCTGCCTCGGTAATGGATTTATCGAGACGAATTTCAGGCACTGCTTGCAATAAGGCTTGGGTGTAAGGGTGTTTTGGCTTATCGAGTATGGCCTGTACGGGTCCCTGCTCGACGATGCGTCCTAAATACATCACCGCAATATCATCCGCCATATAACCAACAACCGAAATATCATGACTGATGAAGAGATAGGCTAGCCCCATTTCCCGTTGTAAGGATTTAAGGAGATTGAGAATTTGTGCTTGCACTGACAAATCGAGTGCACTGGTTGGTTCATCACAAATAATGACATCAGGTTGCATGGCAAGGGCTCGGGCAACACTCAAACGCTGGCGTTGTCCACCAGAAAACTCATGGGGATAGCTGTACAACATCGCTTCGGTTAAACCAACGTGTTGTACTAATTCCCGCGCATGGGCATCGAGATCATCAATTGCATGACGGCGATGGCGTAAACCTTCAAGAATAATGTCTTTTGCCACCATACGTGGATCTAACGACGCATAGGGATCTTGAAAGATAATCTGCAATTCGTGACGCAAGTGACGCAACGCTTTGCGTGACATGGTTTCGATAGAATCGCCTTTAAATACAACCTCACCATCGCTGGTGGGCAATAATCGCAGTAATGCTTTGCCCAATGTCGATTTACCACACCCCGACTCCCCAACCAAGGCCAAGGTGCGGCCTGCTTTTAATTCAAGACTGACACCGTCCACAGCTTTGATGTCAGCGACTTTGCGCTTTAAGATCCCCTTGCGCACCGGAAAATACACGCGCACATCAAGGCTCTTTAGTAGTATCTCATCAGATGGGGATGCCACAGGGTGCAGTGCGGTTTGTGTGGATGGTTGCGGGTTGTCTGGCTTGCCGGTATTGTCGCTATACAAAAAACAAGCCGCCTCGTGGTGCGAACTTACTTGATATAATTGTGGGACCTCACTACGACACGTATTCCAAGCATGCTGACAACGATTTGCAAAACGACAGCCTTGTATGCCGGCCAATAACGGTGGCACATTACCTTCGATGGTTTGCAACAATGACTCTCGTTTAGCTAAATCAGGAATAGCGGCAAATAAGCCTTGGGTGTAAGGGTGTGCTGGTGCCTGAATAAATTCAGCCACCGGTGCGTGTTCGATAATTTGACCGGCATACATCACACCCACGCGATCGGCTGCTTGGGCGATAACCCCTAAGTCATGGCTGATTAATAATATCGCCATCCCCATATCTTGTTGCAAATCTTTCAACTGCCGTAATATTTGTGCCTGAATAGTCACATCCACGGCTGTGGTTGGTTCATCAGCAATCAGTAATTCCGGTTCCCCTGCTAAACTGATGGCAATCATGACCCGTTGCTTCATACCGCCAGAAAGCTGATGAGGATATTCATTAAAGCGTTGTTTTGCCGCCGGTATGCCAACTGCATCCAATAACTCAATAGCGCGGCGCTTCGCCGCTCCCCTATCGTGGCTGAAATGACGGTATAGCACTTCAAGGATTTGTTGCCCCACAGTCATTACTGGGTTCAAAGATGTCATGGGCTCCTGGAAGATCATGGCAATACGTCGACCACGCACCTCGCTCATCGCCACATCAGAGAGGGTCAATAAGTCTGTGCCATTAAGTAATATCTTGCTGTAGCAGCGCAATTTAGCAACAGGGGGTAAGAGTTGAGTGATCGCGAGTGAGGTAAATGTTTTGCCGCAACCAGACTCCCCGACCAAAGCAAATGTCTCGCCGGGATCGATAGAGAAATTCAGTTTATCCAACAAATCGCGATAACCATCGCTAGTATTGATGGCAACGGATAAATCTTGTACTTGTAAAAGCGGTTTATCGGCCATAGTCCCTGGTACTTCACGTCATAATTGTCTATCATCTCACTGTTGTGGACAGGAATTCAAGCAGGACAAAAGTGAAGCATTTTTTGACAAAATTACTGTTACTTCTCGCGCTTCCAAGTACATTGTTAGCCGCCCCTGTCACTTGGCAAACCTTGGAGCCAGGCCTAGAGTATACCCAACTCCCAATCACCGACATGAATACCAAAGGCAAATTGCATGCCTTTCAGTTTGATTTGAATAATTATCGCATGAATATGGTATTCGCGAGTGATGACCAGTCCAGCGGTGCTTCGGTTAAAAAACTAGGCAAACAAAGCAATGCCGTGGTGGCAATCAATGGTGGCTTCTTTACCCCGGAGCATACGCCGTTGGGGTTACGGGTACAAAATGGCAAAATCAAGAACCCCCTTAAACGCACCAGTTGGTGGGGCGTATTTTATGTCAAAAACAATAAAGCCCACATCGTCCCACAAAGAGACTATCGCAATGACCCGAAAATTCAATTCGCTGTGCAGGCAGGTCCCCGACTCGTGGTTAATCGCCGCATTCCTCGCCTTAAAGGTGGCTACGATGAGCGTAGTGCCTTGTGTATCACTGAAGACAAGCATATTGTCATTGCCGTTACCGAACATGCCCCGATAACAACAACCCATTTAGCCAAAATTTTACAACGCCCCGAAAAAGACGGCGGCTTAGGCTGCCGTTACGCCTTAAACCTCGATGGGGGCAGTTCCAGCCAGTTATACGCCAAGGCAGGCAAATTTTCCCTCTCGGTCCCTAACTTCGCCCAAGTCACCGATGCTATTGTGGTTAAGCATCGGCGTTGATAACTCAAGCAGATTAAAATTATGGTGACGGTGTGATATAACTCAACGCACCCCGTACAACATCACGCTCATCCTGTGGTTTGTCATCAATCACAGGCCCAGGACCAAACAAAGTCACTAAACCCGCTGTTGTAAGCGTTGCGCTACCTGCAAACAAACCTAGCGTGGCAAGTGGCGTTCCTAGGGTAGCAGTTATCGGGGCAGTCACTATCGCCGCCCCCATACCTAACACGCCTGCGACAGTCGCAAGAACACCGAAAATACTAGTACCAATTTTGATTAACGTCTCTTGCCATGAAGTGTAACCATAAGCATCGGGCTCAACGTCTGTACACCATTTCGCAAGATTGTGGGCATTTTGTTGGTTTGTTTTATTTTTGGGATTTTCTAAATGCGTAGCTGTCACGGAGACCGCACTTTTTAAAAGTTTCAACCTAGCAGTAGCCGTCTCATCCGTGGCGCTATTTAAAATAGCATCGAGCAGTTCTGCTATTTCATCCGTGAGTTTTTTTGCAGGCTCAAAGTTATCCCGATACTGATAATACTTTTGGTGCTGGGCAAGTAAACGCAGACTTTCGCTTGCTATTGACTGACGAAGATCATCAGAACTTGATTCATCTGCTAGGTTGACATGATCAAATCTCGAGCTAGAACGCATTCTCTCGGACAAAGGCGTTCGTAATTGAGTGATTTTGTGCTGCCAGTTTAGGATTTGTAGATAGGGACTAAGACTTTGAGCCCAATCTAATTGTTTCAACCTTACAAAAAATTCACTATCTGGGTCAAAAGACAAATTGGTCTTTAGTTGTTCGTGCAATTCCTGAAGCACCTGGTAAGGATAAATAGGGATAGTAGCGCCAAATACATCATTCGTATCTTTGTAAGTATTCTCATTATTAATGGCTTTTAATTCTTGGATAATTAGCTCACAGACGTCAGTCAAGCCCTTATTAAAAGCTAATTCCTGTAATTGCCGCGCGTAGAAATCAAACGAACGATATTCATCGATCATTTGTGGGTTATCCGTACTGAATGATACAATCTCTGGCTCAGCATGAGTAAATCTGATGACAGCTTCTACGTTAGCATCAGAATCATCATGGAGTCTATATGCTGTGCTAGCCCTGACTATTAAAACATTATTCTCAGTTATGATAATTTCGGATTTTCGATCTTTTTGAATTTCTTGGGTAGTACTAACAGTTGGGTCAACACCCCTTGTATTCTGAGCATTGATTCTTAGAGCCTCAGGCAACCCAAGAATCCCACCCTGGTTATAATAGAGTGATAGAGTCTCTGTTGCGTTTTCGCCAATCATCTCTACCAGCATAGCGCGCATCATTCTATGTGCTATTGGAGATACTTTGATACTCTCAAATGCCTCGCGAAGCTTGCTTAATTGCTCTTCCTTAGTTTCAGCGGTTGATGACACATCATCATAAGCGTTTATAGCTGCTTGCATTTCGGCGAGATGACGCAACACAGCCTCATCGCTGATGTCTTCAGGCTGTTTTTCCAAAAAAATCCGCACGCACTCAAGAAATCCTTTCCCATCAATGATCATTGCGTTACGCTTGAGATCCCTCATCATTTGACCATAAACAGCTTTCAATGTATCTTCAGTGTTTTTTGTGAGAAAATGATTGGCAGTCGATGATGCCGATTGGTCAGAATTAATCAGTGAGAGGAAATCATGCTGGTGTTTGGGCGCAATATCCACAGCTCTGGGAGAATCTGAGCTGCCAGCAGGAGAACCCTCAGCATCAGATGAGTCATGCTCAGTGCCCGATATGCCCACTGAGCTAGCTGAATCATAATTCACCCCATCTCCATCACTGGAGTCAGAAGAAGATTTGCGCTGTGGTTGCTCAGGCGTAGGAATTTGCAGGTGTTTACTGCTCTCTGGCGGAACAACAGGTTTTGAAGTCCCAGTTACGTCCCCTTGGCTAATTAATGGCACAGTTTCGGCGTAGTAGCTCATAATGACTCCAGGTTGTTATCAACATTGGGCAGATGATAAACATAAAAGCTTAAGTTTTTATTAAGCAATTTTATCTCGAAAAAACAGACAGTTAACCCACATTTGGTTAAAAGAAATTTCACCTGGAGCATTTATTTTCAGCGTTTCGCCATTCTCGGGTCAAAGGCTTCTCGAAGGGCATCGGCGAATAAGTTCGCTGCCAAGACAAACACGAACATAAACAAGAATGCTGCCACTAAGGACCACCAGACTACCGGTTCACGGGCTAATTCAAGGCGCGCACTGTCAATCATATTCCCCCAACTAATGGTGGTAGGATCAACCCCGACGCCAACATAGGTTAATACAGCTTCCGCCAAAACTAACATGCTGAAGTCAAGGGCGATGGCTATCAAGACAATATGCATGACATTGGGGATCACATGGCGTGAAATGATCCTAAACCACCCAACGCCTAGCGCACGGGCTGCTTGAATGAAATCCACTTCTCGGAGCTTTAAGGTTTCACCTCGCAATACCCGGCACAAACTGGTCCAACTGGTCACCCCGAGGATAATACATAGAGCAATCAATCGTGCATCCGCACGCCCAGCAATAGTAGTGAATGCTTCAGGATGATTGGCAATATATATCTGAATAGAAAGAATCGCCGCGGCAATTAACAGCACGCCTGGGATAGAACTCAGAGTCGTGTAGACATACTGAATAATATCATCCACTATGCCACCAAAATAGCCCGCCATTGCACCAAGAATCAACGCAAACGGCAACATGACCAGTGTGGTCAAACTACCAATCAACAAGCCCGTACGGATGCTCTTCAAGGCTTGGTACAGCACATCGTTGCCGACTTTATCCGTGCCAAACATATGATACTGACCACTCAAATGTGCAATCAACAGTATTACAAAAATAATCACGCCCAACGTCACCAGCAGCAAACCCCAAGGCTTGCGTGCTCGCCCCATCAAGAGCTGTCGCCATTGTTTCGAAAATGTTAGTGCTGATTGACGCCGTAAATAAAGGCTGAATATCAAACTCAAGATCAGTGTTAGCACGATCCCTTCAATAACACTAACGGCAATACGTCCAAACACATCTTGTCGCCGGTCCTGGGCTGTTTTAACACTGGGGTTGATAGAGTGTAAGCGCGGGTAAATTTGCTCCATTGTACCCGTATCATTCCGAGCCAATTCTTTGGCATACAGGTGTAGGGCAAAAGGTGCAGAATAGGTTTTTTCACTATGGTCCCCAAGTCCACCTAACGCCACATCCAATAAACTCTTTACTTGTGCTGAATAGTAGGTCTTACCATTGCTGGCTGTAGTGACTTTTTGTTGAAAATGAATTGAGTCCAGCAATCCCACCGCAAGATACGTTAATAACACCACCAAGGAGACCAAAGCCAATGGATTTAAGACAACCTGACGCCAGGACTCGCGAAAATTACGCTGGCGACTAGCCCAACAGCCAAACCCAGCGAGCATTGCCAACAATAGGTAGAACAAAATATCCGAGGCTAGGAAGACCGGCTGTATATTCATCTAATCAAACCTCACACGTGGATCAACCAAGGTATAGGAGATATCCGTTAGGATTAAACCAATGATATACAAGACTGTCCCCAAAAAAACCATAGCACGGACAATGGAGAAATCCTGCTGACGAATCGCATCGATGGTATAACTCCCCAAGCCCGGGATCCCAAAAAATGACTCCATCAACAAGCTCCCCATGAACAAACTCGGAATGATCACCACTACACCGGTAAGAATCGGGATCATGGCGTTCTTCAATACATGGTGAAATAACACAAACACTTCAGATAAGCCTTTTGCACGAGCAGTACGCACATAGTCTTTGTTGACTTCTTCGAGAAATATCGTCCGATACCAGCGCGCACCGGTACCAATCCCAGCCACCACACCGATAGCCACGGGCAATACCAAGAACTTTATCGCTTCCCAACCATAATCATAGCCAGAGATCGGAACAAGATGCAGTAATTTACCGATAAGAAACTGTCCCATAATGATATAGAACATGCCAGACACGGACATCATCACAATACACAAAATCACGCCGCTTAACTCTAGGTAAGTTTGCCGAAAAAACACCATCAACATGGCGAAAGTAACATTTAACATTAGGCCGACGAGTAATGTCGGCACAGCTATGGCTAGACTTGGCCACATCCGTTGTTTGATATCATAACCTATAGGGCGACCTGAGTCTGCTGAGCCAAAATGAAAGCTAAATAATCGCATGGACTTGGTATAAAACAAGGTATCGCTAAACTGATGTACACCTTGCTTTTCACTATTATAAAATAATGGTTTGTCATAACCATGGGTATGTTTCCATCGTTGAATAGCTGCTTCAGTGACATGCTTCTCACCTAATTGTGCCCGCGCAATATCATCAGGCGTATTCACCATAAAGAATAACAAAAAAGTAATCACATTCACCCCAATAAGAACTGGGATAGCATAAATCATTCGTCGAACGATATAAGCAAACATTTCTACACCCTCTTCGCTGCTTTGCGCACTTTGACGTGATATGCCCAAATAACGGGAATCAGCACGACTAACAAACCCAAGACGATAAGTAGCAGTGGCCAATACAAAGGTTTATTCCACGCCTTGTGCCGCTCATCCCTTATCCGTGGGTCAAGCTTAATGTACTTCATACTGTTGTTGGCCATGGCGTTTAGTTTGCGTGGCGTAACCCAGGCTTGGGTCAGGGCAAACGACTTAGGAAAAAAGCCCCAGATCCATGGACTATCGCGACGTACGATTTCAACCATTCTAGCAATGACTTGGTCACGGGCTTGGCCTTCAGGCATATTTTTCATTTGCTCAAATAACTTATCAAACTCAGGGCTGGCATAATTGCTGGCATTCTCGCCCTGGTAGTTGACTTTGCCATGGGGCCCGTACAAGAGAAATAAAAAATTCTCCGGGTCAGGATAGTCTGCATTCCATCCCCAAAAAAATAACTGGGCATTACCTGTGCGCATTTTTTCTTGAAAACGGTTATATTGAGTCGCCCGCACATGGAGCTGGATCCCCAGTTTCTCAAACTGTTTACGTAGCCAATCAAAACGCGCTGCATCATCAGAACCACCCGTCACCGTATCAAAACTCAGCACCAAAGGCTCACCGGTGTTTGCATTAACGCCGCCAGGATAACCTGCTTCCCGTAACAATTGCTTTGCCTTATCGAGCGAATGGCGCTGAGAGTGGCCCCCCTTCCATTCGTAGACATAAGAGTTAATCCCTGCTTCACCATCCACATGTCCCTCTATACCCGGCGGTATAGGACCATTGGCAGGGATCCCCCGGCCATTCAAGAAAATAGACACAAACTCTTCCATATTAACCGCAATAGCAATCGCTTGGCGTAACTTGCGTTGCTTATCACTATAACCGCCAATCACCGGATCAAGCATATTAAAACCAATATAAAAAATACTGGGACTTGCTTCCGTGCGTAAGTGCACGCCTTTCTTTTGTAGGGATTTTGTTAGTCCTGCTTCACCCGCCGCAGAAATTGTAACCGCTTCATCAAAATTATCCGACGCGATCCCTGAGGCATCATAGTAGCCCTGCAAGAATTTATTCCAACGAGGGATAGACTCCCGCTCAAGCGAAAATACAAATTTATCGATAAAGGGTAATTCCTGACCTGCATCGGCTAATAAGCCCGCCGCCCCATCTCCGGCTTCACCTTCACTGGGATAAACATCACCGTGGTAATTAGGATTACGGGATAATACCATTTGCCGGTTTGGATTATTCTCCGTTAGCATATAAGGTCCAGTACCAATAGGCGACCAATTAAAACCAATGTTCTTTTTTGCCATCCCTGCTTGGGAATAAAATGCATCTGCCTCCCACGGCATAGGCGCAAAAAACGGCATCGCCAGCCAGTATTTAAATTGCGGGTATTTGCCTTTTAAGACCACATCATAAGTGTAATCGTCAATTTTAGTTACCCCTTTTAGCGGGTATTTGCGTAAATCTAAATAGCCATGATTACCTTGCTGTTTGATCACTTCATCAAAAGCTATCTGTAAGGTTTCAGCATACTCATCCATGCCATCGATATATTGTTCCATGAGTCCGAGAATCGGCGATTGCGCCCGCGGATGGGCTAACCGTTTAATTTCATAAATATAATCATCAGCCACTAATTCGCGGCTTCCGGTTTCGGTAAAATCCTCAAGCTGACTAAAATGGTGCAACGCTTGTTGCGACAGATCATGGTAGCGGTATTGACCTTCGGCATCTTTGGCAAATGCAGGATGGGGTTGGTAACGAATCCCAGGCTTAATATGAATGCGATAACGGCTGTAGGCCACTTTGTCATCCGCAGCATTATCATCAAGCACGTTACCCTGCTTATCCAACAGGGTCACCGTTGGCAATGCCGTTGCCGTCAATGGCTCAAGCGTATATGGCCGCTTCAAAAAATGATACTGCAATGGCGGCTCATAGATTTGTCCGGTAAACACCACTTCGTCTGCTGAATAGGAACGGGCCGGATCAAGGGTCTTGGGTGATTCCGAAAAAGCCGAATAATAGATATTCGCCAGCTCATCCTGGCGCGGATAAGGATTATTGCGCGGTTGCTCATCACAGCCAGTCAGACTGACAATAAGCCCCAAGCATGTTATCGCAATGACTGTCCGTATCACCATGTTTCCTATTTAACAGCAATTCCCGCTAGAAGCGAGGAATTGCTTCCCAAGTACTATCATCTCTGGTACACCAGACATCGATATTTAAGAGGCGTCGCTATCTGCACCACTATCTGTTGTATTAAGTACAGCTGGATTACGCTTGACCTTGATTTGTTCCATCACCCCTTTAAGGTATAACTTATAATCGAACTGGCCATATTGTTTTGCCAACTCTTGCTTGAAAGCGTCACGTTGCTGTTTGCTCGCTTGTTTCGGATCTCCTGGGCTTACTTTGGTTAGCGCCGCCACCGCAACATCACCATTCGGTAATAATATCGTCGTGGCTGATGGGTGCTTTTGCCCGCTGGGTTTTGGCAACTTAAATACTGCGGCAAGAACATTGCTATTAATGCCTTCTTGGTGGCGGGTAATATTAGCTTTCGTTTGCCAAGTGAGATCATATTGTTTGACCAACTCAGGCCCTGAGGCGCCTTCTTTTAGACGTTTAACCAAGGTATCACCGAGACTGGCTGCCCTCTTTTGTGCAGCATCTTTGATGAGTTGGTTTCTGATCTTGCCTTCTACTTTATGTATGGGCTGATAACTCACAGGCTTGTGAGTCTTCAAACGCACAACAACTTGTTGGCCATCGTTAATGGTGATCACATCACTGTTATAGTTTTGTTTCATTACATCATCGCTGAATGCCGCTTGCGCCACTTCAGGTACTTTTGTGATACCGGTCTCCCCACCGGTACGAGGGAAAAAGTCACTGGTTTTGACTTGTAAACCCAATGCATTCGAAGCGGGTTTGAGGGATTCAGGGTTTTCGTAAGTTAAGTTAGCGAGTTTTTCACTATCCTCAGCATAGAGCTTTTCAGCCTTGCGTTGCGCCATGATAGCTGAAACTTTTGATTTCACCGCCTCTAAGGGCTGGGTTTGGCCATCTTTGGTGAATAAATCTTTGTGCTTGTTGTAATAATCCGAAATTTCAGCATTGCTGAAATGCATCTCTTTAGCTAAGTTCTTGGAAGACAGCTCAATATACTCAATCTTAACCATCTCTGGGATCTCGTATTGTTCCTTGTTAGCCTTGTAATAATCTTCTACCTTCGCATAAGGCACAGTGACTTCGTGCTTGAATTTTGCACTTGGAATAACAACATAGCCAACATCACGTTTTTGGTCGACAAGCTTGATGGCATTATTGACTTCTTTGGGGAGTGAAAATGCCGTGCCAATAAACGCCGACTGAATTTGGCTCGCTAGCATTTCTTGGTTCAATTGTTGCATGAAGTCTTGGTTAGAATAATTCAAGCCGCTCAAGGCCCGTTGATACAATGCCGGCGAAAATTTGCCATCTTGTTGGAACGCTGGAATATTCGTTAATAACGCCGTCACCTGCTCAGGAGCAATGCGGAAGCCTGATTTTTGTGCTGCTTGCACCTCAGCTTGGGTTTGGATCAATTGCTCAAGAGTAAGTTGTTTCAGCTTTTGCTCAAGTGCCGGATCGTTAATCTGGCCCCCCTGGCGCAACGCTTGTTGCTGGCGTACTTGCTGATAGGCAAGATTGAAGGTCTTATTGGTGATAGTCGCCCCACCCACTTTGGCTACATACTGCGGCCCTGAGGATTGGGTCAAATAATAGTGTATCCCCCATAGGGCAAATGAAAAACAAATAACGGTGATAACAATCCAAGCAAACCAGCCCTGAGACTTATCGCGAATATCTTGTAACATGAGATGACCTTTGTTCCATAAGATAAATTACATCCGACATTCCACACTAGTCTCTTTTCGGCATCAAAAATAGCTCTGGTGCGAAAAGCCGGCTACATGAGAATATACCATAGTTAATTTTCGTCTACGAGAGGAAAATATTCATTACGAGGCAGTAATGAAACAAAAACGGCCCTTGCTCTACCCTCATAAATAAGGAATATAGCAAGGGCCGTTTTCATAGCCATATGGCGGAGTGGACGGGATTCGAACCCGCGACCCCCGGCGTGACAGGCCGGTATTCTAACCAACTGAACTACCACTCCAAAATAACTTCGTCTTTAAATAACTTCGCCTTTTAGCTCATCTCTTCGTTGCTCAGAGTCTCATCGCTCAGTCACTTACCTAAGTAAGCTCCTTCACTCTGAACTCTGTGCGCCTCAATCTGAGCTAAAATGCTCGTTCTTTACGAGCGCTATTTAGTCGTTGCTCGGACTATCATCGTTCAGTCACCTACCTGATGTAGGCTCCTTCACTCTGAAGTCCGTGCGCCTCAATCTGAGACAAAATACTCGTTCTTTTACTTAAGCGAGTATATTTTTCCTCTTAGCTCATCTCTTCGTTGCTCAGAGTCTCATCGCTCAGTCACCTACCTGATGTAGGCTCCTTCGCTCTGAAGTCCGTGCGCCTCAATCTGAGACAAAATACTCGTTCTTTACGAATATCAGTCTAGAGCTTCTCTAGACTTGCCTTCTGGTCCGTCCCGTGGGATGGGCCAGAAGGTCTTGAATTATGGTGGGTGCTGAGGGGTTCGAACCCCCGACCCTCGCCTTGTAAGGGCGATGCTCTCCCAGCTGAGCTAAGCACCCAAATTCAAAAGGTGCGCTAGTTTACTTCATCTTCCAGCGCTTTACCAGCTTTAAATTTAATTACATTCTTAGCCGGTATTTGCATTGTGAGACCAGTAGAAGGATTACGGCCTTCACGGGCTTTGCGATGATTCACAGAAAATGTGCCAAAGCCTACCAACGTCACTTTATCGCCACCTTTAAGGCTAGTCGTGATGCCATCTAAGACTGCTTTAACAGCGCCTTCTGCTTGATTTGATGATAAATCAGCAGCTTCAGATACAGCTTTAATTAAATCGTTTTTATTCATCTTGTCCCCTATTTCCTTGATAAGTTATCGCCTCTAACGACCCTCAGGATTACTCCTCATGTGCCGTAACAGGCTGAATTTTTACACCTTTTTCGTCCATCTGACAAAGAGTGACTTTATACCAATCCCCCCAATTATCGTCAAGGAAAAATTACGCTATTCGGGAAAAAAATCGTTATTGTTCATTTGCTTGGCAGGGATTTTAGCCATCCAGGGGCAATTGACTTTCTGATGGAAAACCATTTGCCCTGGATAGAGAGATCCTAATGGGGTGGCGCCTCATTGCGCTTTTTGCTGCCTTTGCGAGTCTTTGGCGTTGTGATTTTGGGTTCACCGACGTCAGACTTATCGAAAGGCTCTATTTCATCATCCCTAAGAGAGGTAGGCATTTCCTCAAGAGCAATCGCCAAAACTTCATCAATCCAACGTACTGGACGGATATCCAGATCACCTGTGATATTCTCTGGGATCTTTGTTAAATCACGCTCATTCTCTTCTGGGATGACCACAGTTTTGATACCACCACGGTGAGCGGCCAGCAATTTCTCTTTAAGACCGCCAATCGGTAATACTTCACCCCGCAGAGTAATCTCACCGGTCATTGCCACGCTGGCTTTGACTGGGATACCCGTCAAGACTGAGACCAAAGCAGTACACATAGCCACACCGGCACTAGGACCATCTTTCGGTGTAGCGCCTTCCGGCACGTGAACATGTATATCTTTTTTGGTGTAGAAGTTTGGTTGAATACCCAACATTTGTGCGCGCGAGCGGACAACAGTGAGTGCAGCTTGGATTGACTCCTGCATCACATCCCCCAGTTGGCCTGTGTAAGAGGTTTTACCTTTACCATCAACACAAACCCCTTCAACTGTAAGGAGTTCGCCTCCCACTTCTGTCCAAGCAAGCCCAGTGACTTGACCAACACGGTTCTCAGCTTCAGCTATACCGTAACGGTGACGTTTAACACCAAGGTATTCCTCGATATTACGTTGAGAAATGTTCTTTTTGCTTTTGCGTTTGGTCTTGCTGCCGACAATTTCTTTGACCACTTTGCGGCATACTTTGGCAAGCTCACGCTCTAAACCACGAACGCCGGCTTCGCGAGTATAATAACGAATAATTTCGCGTAACACTGCTTCAGAGAAGCTGATCTCTGATTTGGTTAAGCCATTTTGTTCCATTTGTTTTGGGATCAAGTGTTGAATCGCAATATTCACTTTCTCGTCTTCGGTATAACCCGGCAACCGAATCACTTCCATTCTATCCAATAACGCAGCTGGAATATTCAGGGTATTAGCGGTACAAACAAACATGACATCAGACAAATCAAAATCCACCTCGAGATAATGATCGTTAAAGGTGTTGTTTTGTTCCGGATCTAAGACCTCTAGTAACGCTGACGCCGGATCGCCACGGAAATCCATGGCCATTTTGTCCACTTCATCAAACAAAAATAATGGATTGCGCACACCGACCTTGTCGAGTTTTTGGATGACTTTACCGGGCAATGCACCAATGTAAGTACGGCGATGACCACGGATCTCAGCCTCATCTCGCACACCACCGAGTGCAACTCGCACATACTCACGCCCCGTTGCGCGGGCAATAGACTCACCCAAGGAGGTTTTACCCACCCCTGGCGGGCCAACAAGGCAGAGTACCGGACCTTTGATTTTTTTGACCCGTTGCTGGACAGCGAGATATTCAATAATACGTTCTTTGACTTCCTCTAAACCATAGTGATCGGCATCAAGAATATCTTCCGCATCACCCAAGTCATGATTAATATCAGATTGCTCTTCCCAAGGCAGATTCACCAACACGTCCAAATAATTTCGGGACACTGTCGCCTCAGCTGACATTGGCGGCATCGCTTTAAGCTTGCTCATTTCGGATTCGGCTTTTTCACGGGCTTCCTGTGGAAGCTTCTTGATTTTTTTGTTGAGCTCTTCTAATTCGTTATGGGCTTCATCACCATCACCCAGTTCTTTTTGGATAGCCTTGATTTGTTCATTGAGATAATATTCTTTTTGGCTTTTTTCCATTTGTCGCTTAACACGGGAACGGATGCGATTCTCAACTTCGAGCAAATCCACTTCAGACTGCATTTGCTTAATCAGCTCTTCAACCCGCCCGCCTATCTCAACCGTCTCGAGGAGTTTTTGTTTTTCTTCGATCTTCAAGGTCATATGGGAAGCAATACTATCCGCCAAGCGTCCTGTTTCTTCGATTCCTGCAAGCGAGGTCAAAATCTCCGGCGGGATTTTCTTGTTGAGTTTGACGTATTGGTCGAATTCAGTGAGTAGGGAGCGAGATAACACATCCCCTTCTTTGCTTGCCAGCTCAACGCCGCTCAACTCTTCCACAATGGCGGTATGACAAGGATCGCTGGTAGTATAACGCAATACCTTACCACGCTGGGTGCCTTCCACTAACACCTTAACGGTACCGTCAGGTAATTTTAATAATTGCAAAATAGTCGCAATACAACCAACTTCATAGATATCTTTGACATCGGGATCATCTTGGGAAGCGAATTTCTGTGCTGAGAGAAAAATTTGCTTCTCAGTACTCGTCGCCATTTCTAATGCTTGGATAGACTTTGGCCTACCAACGAATAGTGGGATAACCATGTGAGGAAAAACCACCACATCCCTAAGGGGCAATACGGGTAACTCGCTGACTTTATCTGACTCTTTGACTTTACGTCCCATTGGCTAACCTCATCATCTTGTTATCTATAAATGCTTACATGGGGGTAGCATTTACGAATTTAAACCGTTAGTCAAAAGTTTTTTAGAAAAACTATGGCTAACAGTCATGTCTCCGCCTGGACGAGGGCACTACTCCTTCGCCCGCCGGGCCTTGCTTGTCTGTTCATAGATGAGTAGCGGCTCTGAGTCACCAGTGATACAGCCTTCATCGATAACCACCTTGGCTACCCCTTCCATGGACGGCAATTCATACATTGTTTCAAGCAAAATCTGTTCGATAATAGAGCGCAATCCCCGCGCTCCTGTCTTACGTTCCATCGCTTTATTCGCCACAGCCCGCAACGCTTCAGGACGGAACTCCAAGTCCACCCCTTCCATCTCGAACAATTTACGGTATTGCTTGACCAGTGAATTCTTTGGTTCAGTCAAAATATTGACCAGCGCTTCAGTATCCAGCTCTTCAAGTGTCGCAATTACCGGCAAGCGGCCGACAAACTCTGGAATCAAGCCATACTTGATGAGATCTTCTGGCTCAACTGTCATGAGCATTTCGCCCAAATTCTTGTTGCTATCTTTGCTACGCACTTCAGCTGAAAAACCAATCCCCGTACTGGATGAACGGTTCTGAATCACTTTGTCGATACCCGCGAAGGCACCGCCACATACGAACAAAATATTTGACGTATCCACCTGCAAAAATTCTTGCTGTGGGTGCTTACGCCCTCCCTGAGGTGGAATCGAGGCCACTGTACCCTCGATCAATTTAAGTAAGGCTTGCTGAACCCCCTCTCCAGAGACATCACGGGTAATGGAGGGATTATCTGATTTGCGCGAAATCTTATCAATTTCATCGATGTAGACGATACCCTGTTGGGCCTTTTCAACATCATATTCGCACTTTTGCAAAAGTTTTTGGATGATATTCTCCACATCCTCACCCACATAGCCCGCTTCTGTCAGGGTTGTGGCATCAGCAATGGTAAAAGGCACATTGAGAATACGTGCCAACGTTTCGGCTAATAGGGTCTTACCACTACCGGTAGGGCCGAGGAGTAAGATGTTACTTTTGCCCAATTCAACCTCTTGGATTGCTTTACCGCTCAAGCGCTCTAACCGCTTGTAATGGTTGTATACAGCAACAGAAAGGATTTTTTTGGCTTTTTCTTGGCCGACCACATATTGATTGAGGGTATCATGGATCTCTGATGGCGTAGGCAGCTGGCTGCTCGCCTCCAAGGCCTGCTCCTGGGCCAGTTCTTCGCGGATAATATCGTTACACAGCTCCACGCATTCATCACAGACGAATACCGAGGGCCCTGCTATTAGTTTCTTGACCTCGTGCTGGCTTTTGCCGCAAAAGGAGCAATAGAGGACTTTGCCGTCGTCACCGTTATTATCTTTAAAGTTGTCAGTCATGAGTTTACCTCAGCCCAGCTAATTCACTGTAAATGGGGCAGATTTGTTTAATTTCAAGGGACAATAACTCTAACGTGATGTTTTTATTAAAGTTTGCCGATTTCGTCCATGAGCCAAGCAATTAATCTGCCGCTAGCCTATACCCTAAGTTTGTCTTGTTTTTTGTCTGGGGGCAAGTACTGAATCAACTAAGCCGTAGTTAACCGCCTCTTCAGCATTCAGAAAGTTATCCCGCTCCGTATCTACGTGGATGGTATCTTCCGTCTGGCCGGTATGTCGGGCCAGGATTTCGTCCAAACGCTTGCGAATTTCGGCGGTTTCCCGGGCGTGGATCTCGATATCAGAGGCAACCCCCTTATAGCCCCCCCAAGGTTGATGAATCATCACCCGTGAGTGAGGCAGCGCATGGCGCTTACCCTTGGCCCCTGCAGACAGTAACAACGCCGCTGCACTGGCCGCTTGACCAATACACAAAGTACTAACATCCGGCTTAATAAACTGCATAGTGTCATAAATAGCTAATCCTGCTGTTACCACGCCTCCCGGTGAATTAATGTAGATAGAAATATCTTTGTCAGGATTCTCAGCTTCAAGGAATAGTAATTGGGCCACCACTAAATTGGCCATATAATCCTCAACCTCTCCCACCAAAAAAATAACCCGCTCTTTCAGTAAACGGGAATAAATGTCATATGAGCGCTCACCGCGGGCGGTTTGCTCAATCACCATGGGCACAAGGCCGACATTTTTGGTGGTGAATTTTTCGGGTTGGTAGATAGTATCTGACATAGTACATCCTTAAAGTTAGCTAGGTAACGCTCCATCGTCGTAAAAACAGAGCCCGGCTGGGGCAATAGCCCCAGCACTGTGTCGAATTAGGCCTTACCTTGGTTTCCCATGACGTCTTTATACGTCAATGTCTTCTCTTCGACCTTAGCAGCTTCAAGGATTTTTTCAACAACTTGCTCTTCCATGGCGATAGTTTGAATTTCTTCCAAAAGCCGGTCGTTACGATAATACATCGCGACAATTTCTTCTGGATTATCAAACGCAGTTGCCCGTTGCTCAATTAATTCACGCACTCTGTCTTCATTGTCGTTGAGTTCGTACTTTTTGACAACTTCCGCCAACAAAAGCCCCAATGCGACACGGCGCTTGGCTTTGGGCTCGTAGGTTTCACGTGGTTGTTCTGGGTATTCGAGATCAGCACCAAAACGCTGCTTAAACATCGCTTGGTCTTGAGATTTGAGGGCTTCAATTTCTTGACTGATTAACGTCTCAGGGACTTCGAACGGGTGCATCTCTAACAGTCTGTCAAATACCTGATCCTTTAACATCGACTTCAAGCGCATATCCAACTCACGGCTTAAACCGGTATTAATTTCTTTGCGCAAACCCTCAAGGCCTTCTTCTTCAATACCGTAGAGTTTAGCGAAATCATCATTAAGCTCCGGCAACTTTGAGCCTTGGACCTTTTTGACGGTGATCTTAAAGACGGCTTCTTTGCCCGCTAAATCATCAGAATGATACTCGGCTGGGAATGTTACCGTAATGTCTTTCTGGTCGCCTGCTTTCATCCCAATGATGCCATCTTCAAAACCAGGAATCATGGACTTAGAACCCAATACCAATGCAAAGTCTTCAGCAGCGCCGCCTTGGAATTCAGTACCATCCACAGAGCCGACAAAATCAATAATCACTTGGTCCTTATCAGCAGCAGCCCGGTCCACATCTTCCCAGTCGACTTGTTGCTTACGCAAGCTCTCAAGGGTCTCATCGATATCTTTGTCCGTCACTTCAGCGGTGATGCGATCAAATTCTTCACCCGAAAGTTCCACAATATTGATTTCAGGAAACACTTCATAGGTGGCCTCATAGGAGACTGGTTTGCCTTCTTCAACAGGCAACGCATTGAATGCTGGAAAGCCGACCGGTTTGATGGTTTCAGCCTGGACCAGTTCCATAAAGCTTTTCTGCATTAATTCACCCAGCACTTCGTAGCGTACGCTATCAGCATAACGGTCTTTGATGACGTTCATGGGGACTTTACCGGGGCGAAAACCCTTCATCTTCAACTGCGGGTTGGATTTGAGCTGGTTGAATTTTGCGCTCTCTTGCTCTACGACCTGTTCCCAGGGTAATTCTACGGTTAATTTACGCTTTAGGCCGCCTAAATCTTCAATCTGCGTCTGCATGGGTCACCTCGTTTGGCCAATCCTGATGGAAATCTCGTTAAAATATGGTGCGAAAGGAGAGACTCGAACTCTCACGGGTTGCCCCACTGGAACCTAAATCCAGCGCGTCTACCAATTCCGCCACTTTCGCGAAGCGAGCTATTCTACCCGGTTTTGAGGTAAAAACCTAGGCTTTTCATTCATTAGCGATCATTTTTTTGAGGAATGGGATAAGCGCGATGGCCACGACGCCCAAACCAAGCGTTAACAGTCCATAATTCATAAATGCACTGTCATAAATACCCAGGGCTTGGCTTAGATTAGCAGCATCAGGCACCGCTGAAAAACGGGCTAAAAAGCCCGCTAAGGCTGCTGATTCTGCCTGGGCAAAGAACCAAACCCCCATCATCATCCCTACAAGCTTAGGCGGCGATAACACCGTCACCATGGATAAACCTATAGGCGATATCAGCAACTCCCCTACAGTTTGCAGAAAATAACTGCCAACAAGCCACCAAGGCGAGACTATGCCATCACTGCCACAACACTGCCCGCCAAGACTCAAGAAAATAAAGCCCGCAGCCATAAACAAAACCCCAAAAGCAAATTTCGTCGGGATTGAGGGATCATGGCCATGTCGCCCTAACTTTAGCCATAACCGGCTTAACAACGGGCTCAACACAATAATAAAAAACGGATTAAAGAACTGGGTCATCTCTGCCGTTAACTGGATCCCCATAAAGGGCTTTGCCATATTCCTGTCGGCATACAGCATCAAGCTTGTGAATGTTTGATTATACAGCGCCCAAAAACCAACAGAGATAATAATCAAAATCACACTGGCTATCAGTTTACGACGCTTATCGGCATGCTCGTGAAAGATAAAATACCCCACCACCAGCGCCACCGCCAAGCCTGAGAACTCAAGAATAAAATCCACTGCCTGCGGGTGTTGAAACGCTAAATAGAAAATATAGGTAAAACCAAGAACAGCAACGTAAAATAGCGTATAGAACAGTAAACGACGTCCAGCCAATAAAGGACTACCTCGAGGCACGCTACCATGATCGGCTAACATGCGGCGCCCAACGAGAAAAGTCACCAACCCCAACAGCATGCCAATGCTTGCCATCAAAAAACCGCTGTGCCAACCATAGCGATGCACCAATACTCCCGCGATCAACGGTGGGAATAACGAGCCGATATTGATTCCCATATAGAACAACGTAAAGCCGCCTTGACGACGGGGATCATCACGTTCATAGAGCGTGCCAACAAGACTTGAGACATTGGCTTTAAAGAAACCATTTGCTGTGATCAAAATAGCAAGCCCAGCAAAAAACGCTGCCGAGGTATTGATGATCATGACCCCATAGCCCAGAGTCAGCATGACGCCACCAATGATAACTGCCCGTTGATAACCCAGCACTCTATCAGCAAGATATCCACCAATAACCGGGGTTAAATAGATCAACGCACTAAAGATGGCATACAGTTGATAGGATTGGTCGTCACTGAACAACAGTTGTTTCGACATATACAGAACAATAATGGTCTGTAAGGTATAAAAACCAAAACGTTCCCAAGCTTCCGTGAAGAATAATAAATAGAGACTTTTCGGCTGTTTGTCCTGGGGCTGTAACAAAGAACACCTGCTGAATTAATGCAAACAACCGATAGTAACGGAATTGTCTAGCCGCAGCAAATCATCAACTTTCAGGTCAGCAGCTCCCGGCTAAGCCGGAAAGCTGCTTTCCAAGTACTATCGCCTATGCGGCAAAGCCGCATCAACGGCGACCAAAGGGGGAAAATCGCGATTTCCCCCTTTAGAAACCCCC